>Ga0209123_1000637_pt1 | contig 42199 bp, 36 predicted proteins | sample BarGraIncu00431A_FD_184500 | JGI IMG/M metagenome (GOLD analysis project Ga0209123, IMG submission 184500) | Arctic peat soil microbial communities from Barrow, Alaska, USA - Barrow Graham LP Incubations 004-31A (SPAdes) (version 2) | ecosystem: Environmental > Terrestrial > Soil > Wetlands >...
AAACTTATTCGAAAACAGTATAACTACATAAAGAAAATTGCAAAAGAGGGATTTTATTGAAAAAACAGCTTCACAGATTCATGTGGAGCCGTTTTTTTAGGTGACGGTATGTGTTCCATCGCTTACCTATAAATGTTTGTAATAACTGTGGGGAATGTGTGAGTGATTGCCATTATAGCGCGCTACAATTTAAGGGTTCTGATGTAGTATGGGATAAAACAGCTTGTAGTAAATGTGATGAATGTTTAAGGGTTTGCAAAAGGAACAGTTCCCCTAAAGCACAAAGTATGACTGTAGAAGAAGTTGTGGGCGAAATAGAGAAAAATAAATTTTTCATCTCTGGAATTACAGTCTCAGGTGGGGAATGCACCCTGCAAAGTGAGTTTTTAACACATCTATTTAGAGAAGTTAAAAAGATGGGGTTAACATGTTTTGTGGATACTAATGGCTCGGTGTCACTATGGGAACATAAGGAGCTAGTGGATGTTATGGATATGGCTATGGTAGATATAAAATCCTATAATAATGAGGAGCATAAGATACTTACAGGCATGGAAAATACAATTGTTTTAGAGAATGTAAAATATTTAGCTAGGTTAAATAAAATCTATGAAATTAGAACAGTTATCGTTCCAAAAGTTTTAGACAATTATAATAATGTAGATAAAATTAGCAAGCTTATCGCGATCTTAAATCCAAATATAAAATATAAACTTATAAAATATAGGCAAATTGGTGTGCGTTCTGAAATTATAAACAGCTATACACCTAAGGATGAAACCATGGAGGAATTAGAGAAAATAGCTGTGCATAATGGCTGTAAAAAAGTAGTTATAGTATAGTTTTAGCTTGTAGAATTTTTTTTAATTATATGATAATAATATAGTTATAATATGTTACCTGCTAATGAATTTTAGTGGACATTAAATTTACAAAATGAAAGAAGGCAATTTTAGTGAGTGAAATTAAAAAACTTAAGACCAGAGATGAAATCCAAAGTATGTTTAAGTGGAAAGTTGATAAGATGTATGTAAATTCTGCAGCATGGGAAGAAGATTTTAAAATATTAAAATCTAAAGCCCCAGAAATGCAAAGTTTTTCAGGAAAGCTTGCAAGGGCTGAAGAGCTATTATCATTTTTAGAAAGCGATGTAGAGATTTCTAAATTATTAGATAAATTGCTTGTATATGCGCATTTAAGAGCGGATGAGGATACAGCTAAAGCTGAGTTCCAAGTGCTTAAAAATAAGATTGATGCATATGCTGCAGAAGTTTCCAGTTTCACAGCATTTTTTGTTCCTGAATTATTATCATTACCAGAGAGAGCTGTAGAAGAGGCGATTAGAATACTTCCAACGCTTAAACTATATGAATTTTATTTATTAGATATTTTAGAGCAAAAGCCTCATATTTTAAGTGCTGAGGGAGAAAAGCTTTTGGCCTCTGTTAGCGATTGTTTAAATGCACCAGGAAATATATTTGGAATGCTTACAAATGCAGACATGACATTTCCAAGTATAAAAGATGAAAGTGGTAATGAAGTTGAATTAACAGAAGGAAACTACAGTAGTTTTATAAAATCAAAGGATAGAAGAGTAAGAAAAGATGCCTTCGAAGCATTATTTGGAACCTATAAAGGATTTCGAAATACTTTAACTACATCTTTGACATCTTCAATAAAGAACTTTATATTTAATGCAAAAACAAGAAATTATGCCACCGCCTTAGAAAGTTCTTTAAAACCCAATAATATTCCTGTAGAGGTTTATCAAAATGTGGTGGACACTATAAATAACAATCTACCTTCCCTTCACAAATATGTAAGCCTTAAAAAGAAACTGTTAGGGCTAGATGAAATCCATATGTATGATTTATATGTGCCAATAGTTGATGTAGAAGTAGATCATATTGAGTTTGCTGATGCTGTTAAAATAGCACTCGATGGTATTAAACCGCTAGGACAAGAATATTTAGATATATTTAAGGAAGGAATTAGTGAAGGTTGGGTAGACGTATTTGAAAATAAGGGTAAACGTACAGGTGCATATTCCTGGGGTTCATATGACAGTATGCCATATGTACTTTTAAATTATAACTATCAATTGAATGATGTATCTACGCTTGCTCATGAAATGGGACACTCTATTCATTCTTATTATTCAAGGAAGAATCAACCATATATATATTCGCAGTATGTGTTATTTTGTGCAGAGGTAGCGTCCATAACTAATGAATGCCTATTAATAGATTATTTAATTAAAAATGAGAAGGATAAAAAGAAAAGACTTTTCTTAATAAATCAGCAATTAGAGGGAATAAGAACTACAGTATTTAGACAATGTATGTTTGCGGAGTTTGAGAAGATAACCCATGAAAATATTGAACAAGGAAGTCCACTATCTCCAGAGGATTTATGTAAAATTTATCATGATTTAAATGTGAAATATTTTGGAGCAGAAATGGTTGTAGATGAAGGTATAGATATGGAATGGTCAAGAATACCTCACTTCTATAATGATTTTTATGTATATCAATATACTACTGGTTTTGCAGCAGCGAATTCTTTCAGTAAAATGATAGTTGAAGAGGGGGAAAGCGCTGTAGAAAAATATAAAGGATTCCTAAAAAGTGGTGGAAGTGACTATCCAATAAATATACTTAAAAAGGCAGGGGTAGATATGTCCACTCCAAAACCTTTAGAGGATACTATAAGAAGATTTGATGAGTTATTAGAGATGCTGGAAAAAGAGATTTAAATAAACCTGAAATTTCTCCTGCGTGCCTTGCAATATGAGCTCTACACTGGAAATTTGATTAAGAAATTCTAAACTTTTGCAAATATATAATTCTCTATCGCTCACATTCGCCGTCCTGGCTCAGGTTCGCTAGCCTCACTTCCTGTGAGGCTTACGAGAATTTTATATTGGCAAAAGAAGAATTTCTAAATCAAATTTAATAGTGTTTTCGCTTCTTATTGCAAGTCACTTCGGAGAAATTTCATACTTACTATTTAGATATTATTCTAAGTAGCCATCTCACATACAGAGATAATGACTTCAGTAGTGGATAAACTTGAATAAAGCGGTGTGGCGATTTCTCAGGCTAGGATGCTGTGAGGTATACGCATTGTCTTAATAGTATCTATTATAGCCATAATTCAGAATAAAACTGCATATTTAATGCAAAAATACAGGTGTTATAGCCTGTATTTTTGTGTCTTTTTGTTTGAATTATCTTTTAGGATATTTCTTAATAAATACAATTTGTAAATTACATTTATTTACAAATATATGCTCGACTTTGACAATGTTAAATATTATACTTAATACTATTAAGTAATATATTTAATAGTTTACAAATAAAGTTAAAGTGTGATGCTAAAAATATCAGAGGATACCACAAAGGAACCTTTTGTTTCACTTATAAAGAGATTGGCAGGCAGTAAATGAAAAATTGGATTTTGATACCGCTAAAATTTTAATTTCAAAATACAAAAAAATAAAGAAAGGAGAATAATTGAAATGAAAAATTTAATATTTTTGACGGGGATTGTTATATTACAAATATATTTATCAAAACGAGAGAATAAGTGGATTGGCATAATATTGCCAATAATTAATATTATCTTTTCTATTATGGCAGTTTTAGGTTTGACTGCTTTTTTAAATCAATCAATCGCTCAAAGTATCATGCAATTTGTTATGGTATTTTTAGTAGGTAATATTCCTACCGTCATTTTAATTATTATATATTTTGATTGTCGTGAAAAATTTAAAAAGAGAAAAGAACTGGATAAAATGAATATTAAAGATTTGTAATAAAAACATTGGTAATGTTATATTTGCTAAACAAACAAAATATAATTAAGTAAATACTTATAATTAATCGGGAACAAAATTAGGAGGTTAAAATATGGGGATGCTTGGTATATTCAGTTCAGTATATTTCATTTTCTTAATAGGAGTTTTAGGATTAGGTATATATACAACTATTTTATTTATTACGGCTTTAAAAATATATATTAAAAAGAATTCATAATATAGTACGTTTTTCTTATATATTGAGGCTTGTACAAAGTATGATTTACCTTATTCGATGATTAATTAGTACCAATAATACAATAAAAACCGACTTGTCTTAAATTTATAGATAAGTCGGTTTTTATATGTATTTTATAATTTCTATCTATTAGATTGTTAAGAAAAGTATATATTATGTAAATTGCATATGAGCAAGCTTTAGTAATTCTTAACTAATTTTATTAAAGATACGTTAAGAAAATTACATGTTTGAGCGGAGCGAGTTTGTAATTTTTAGTGTCTTTAATAAAATTTGTTTAGAATTACTTAGCGCAGCAAATTGCAATTGTAATAATATATACTTTTCCTGTTTTTATTTCTTTTTCTTAATATACCAATATACAGGAAGTCCAATTAAAGTTATTGCAAGTCCTATAAGTGCATTTGTAGTATCAGTTAAAAGCGTACTTAATAGGATATATATACCACCAATAATTCCAATAAGTGGAATTATTGGGTAAAATGGTACTTTATAAGGTCTATCTAAATCTTTATGTTTTGTTCTTAATATAAAAATACCAGCTACTGCCATTGTGAAGAAAATCCATAATACAAAGACAACAAGATTAGTTAATGTGTCAAAAGAACCGCTAAATATATATAAGCAAGTGAGACCTGCCACGAAGATATAAGAATTTAATGGAGTTTGATATTTTTCATTAACTTTTCCTAAAAATTTATCGAAAGGTAAAAGTTTATCTTGTGCCATGGCAAAAGGTATTCTAACTCCTGTCATTAGGTAACCGTTTAATGCCCCAAAGATTGAAATCATTATACCAGCAGAGATAAATAATGAACCAAAATTTCCGAATAAAACGGCTGCAACATCAGAAGCTATTTTATTAGAACTCATAACAGCTGTTATAGGAACTACATTTATAATTGCCAAATTAAATAAAACATACACTATTATAGTAATGGTTAACCCTATAATTATGGACTTTGGTATGTCTTTTTTAGGGTTTTTAAGTTCTCCTGCCATATTACTTACACTTACCCAGCCATCATAAGCCCAAAGTGTTCCAAGCATAGCGGCTCCAAACCCCGCACCAGCTGCTGCAGTACCTACTGGTAGAGAAAAACTGTGAGCTGTTCCTTTTATAAGGCCTAAAGCAATAATAATAAAAATTGGAATTAGTTTTGCAATAGTTGAAAGAAACTGAATTTTACTAGCAAGTTTTGTTGATAATACGTTTGCAATGGTTATAGTTAACAACATTATTATTGCAAATAGTTTTTGCTGAATTGAACTCATAGGTACAAAATTAGTAGCTTGAGTTGCCAGTACTATTGATAAAGCCGCAACAGAGCCAGGTACATAGATAACCGTTTGTACCCAACCAAATAAAAATGCCCATTTTTCTCCATAAAGTTCTTTGAGATATATAAATATACCTCCAGTTTTTGGAATAGCCGCTGCTATTTCAGCTATAGTAAGGCCAGAAGCTATAGTTATAATACCACCTACTATCCAAGCAAGTATTCCCATGGTTGGAGATCCGGCGTTTCTAAAAACAATTGAAGGTTTAAAGAAGATCCCCGAACCTATAACCATACCTATAACTATGGCAATGGCTCCTAGTAAACCGATTTCTTTTTTTAGTATTTTTGGTGAATTATTGATAGAATTTATTTTTTTTGATGTTTCCAGAATAAATCATCCTCTCTTTTGTTAGCATTGGAGTATTAAAATGCATAAAGACAGGGAATAAAAAGGCAACAAAAAATACTGCCTTTTTATTCCCTGTCCTTTTATCTGAAAGTTTCCTTAGATAATAATCTAAGTTGCTCCGTTGATGCCACATTAAAGTAGTCTCTCCAGGGGTATGTCAAATTATTGTACAAGGCATTTCATGACAATAACTAGTCTGTACTAGTTTGTCGTTTTTTTAGATACCTAATACCTGAAAGTTTCAAAATAAACCTTAAGTAATGATTCATTTCTTTCTTCTACGGTTATCAAATGTGGATATCTCCAATAATTATCATCCATAAATATAAATTTTATTATTTCCCTATCATTTTAATAGGAAAATTAAATTTAGTCAATAAAATCTTTTTAGAATATTATACTTTAAAAAGCAATACACTTGGTTATTGGAATTATTGTTTTATAATGTAAAATAGTAAGCTGATTTCCTTAAAACATACAACTTAAAATATCTTCTACTTTGGCATTTGAAAAGTAATCAGAGATGTTAAAGGTTGAAAGCGCTTTTTTAACTTCAGATTCCACGTGATTTACACCAATAAGGTTAGTTTCTATGTCTGAAATATCAAGTTTGCTAAAGAAATCGCCATAGATAGAAATATCTTTTATAATTCCATGCTGCACCTGCATATTGAATTCAATTGTACCAAATGTGAATTTCTTTTCATTTATGAAATTATATTTTGGTGAATGACCGAAATTCCATTCCCAAGTTGAATATTTTTCAGAGGCAAGCTTATTTATGCTTTCTAGATCTTGGACTGTAAAGTCGTACAAATAATCAGAACTATTTTCAGTAATAACATAGTTTTTGATTAACGCTTCAAATTCCATAATAGATAGAGGCTCAGTTAAGTGAGAACTTATATTTGTTACCCTGCTTAATACGGATTTAATACTCTTGTCTTGAAATTTTAGAGGTTTTGCTTGTAATGCTTGTGATAAATCCGTAATGTTTGATGAAAAAAGTAAGGTTCCGTGATGAAGAACTCTATTTTTATAATTATATTGAGCATTTCCAGAAAATTTCTTGCCTTCAATAGTAAGGTCATTTCTTCCACTAAATTCTGCATTTATGTTAAGTGAGGTTAAAACATTTAAAATGGGCAAAGTGAATTTTCTAAAATTATTAAAATTTTCTTCACTATCATTTTTAATAAAAGTGAAATTTAAATTACCTAAATCATGAAAAACAGTACCTCCACCAGATAATCGTCTTACCACAGGGATATTATTTGCCTTTATGTAGTCTAGATTTATTTCCGATAGAGTATTTTGGTTTTTTCCAACGATGATACAAGGCTGGTTTCGCCAGAGCATAAAGCAATCCTCTTTAAGTTCCTTTAGTATATATTCTTCCACAGCCATGTTAAAGTAGGGATTTGTATTTGTGTTATTTATATAAATCATATAAGTGCCCCCCTTAAATTAAATTTATTGAACATTATGAACTAATGTATATATTTAATTGAATTATATACTAAAAGTCATTATAATGAAATATATAAGAAGAAAAAAATCATTTTATAGAAAATTATATATTTTCAACCAATATATTAAAAACGTTTAATTAGTATAGTACAATAGAATCAAAATACTATATTATATAATTATATATTATTCAGATGATAATATCGAGAGATATCTATTAGGGATAGCCGAAGGAGAAATATAAGGAATAGTCATTTTCTTATAGAAGCTTTCAGGCAAACATATCGATATTTGATGAAACTCTGGAAAGTCCAGCTATTGGCACCGTAGGAGCAATACTGTAAAGTAGAATCTCTCAGGTAAAAATACAGAGATACAATGACATGAGGTTACTTTTATGTCATTGTATCTCTGTTTTTATATTTTAATCGATATATTTTACAAAAATGAGGGGGAAGTGTATTGGAAAATTTAAAAAAAACACCTTTATACAACACTTATAGTGAATATGGTGGAAAAATAATTGAATTCGGTGGTTGGGCAATGCCAGTTCAATTTGAGGGAATAATTTCTGAACATGAAGCTGTAAGGGGTGCTGCGGGACTTTTCGATGTATCACACATGGGAGAGGTGGAGATAAAAGGAGCAGAAGCTTTCGCTTTTGTACAAAATCTAGTTACAAATGATGTATCGGTACTTAATAATAATCAAATACTATATACTTTAATGTGCTATACAAATGGAGGAGTGGTTGATGACCTTTTAGTATACAAAGTTTCTGGAGAACATTTTTATCTTGTCATAAATGCAGGAAACATAGATAAAGACTTTCAATGGATGCTTGATAATAAACAATTATATAATGTAGAAATAACTAATATTTCAGGTGTTGTGGCAGAACTTGCTATTCAAGGACCAAAGGCTCAAAAGATACTTCAAGAAATAACCGATATAGATTTAAATGAAATTAAATTTTTCTATTTTAAAAGTGATGTGCTTATAGACGGCGTAAAATGTATTGTTTCAAGAACAGGATATACAGGTGAGGATGGATTTGAAATATATTGTTCCAGGTCAGAAATAGAAAAGTTATGGCATAAACTACTTGATATAGGTAAAAAAGATGGACTTGCGCCTGCAGGACTAGGCTCTAGAGATACTTTAAGATTTGAAGCTTGTTTGCCGCTGTATGGGAATGAAATATCTCAAGATGTTACACCACTTGAAGCGGGACTTGGTTTTTTTGTGAAACTTCAAAAGAATAATTTTATAGGAAAAGAGGCGCTTTTAAAGCAAAAGGAAGAAGGCCTCAAAAGAAAATTAGTAGGATTTGAGATGATGGAGCGAGGAATTCCAAGACATGGGTATGAGGTTAGGGTACTAGGAGAAAAAATTGGTGTGGTAACAACTGGGTATCTAGCTCCAACATTAAAGAAAAATATAGGTCTTGCACTAATTGATTCTAAATATTGTGAACTACGCACAGAAATAGAAATCGTTATAAGAGGCAAATCATTAAAAGCTAAAGTAATAAGTAAAAAATTCTATAAAAAGAATTATAATAAATAAAAATTAGGGGGATTTTAAATGAAAACATTAAAAGAATTATTTTATAGTAATGATCATGAATGGGTAAAAATTCAGGGAAATAAAGCATACGTGGGAATTTCTGATTTCGCACAGCACTCACTGGGCGATATTGTTTTTGTTGAGCTACCTGACATAGATGCAGAATTTACCAGTGGAGATGTTTTTGGAGTCATTGAATCTGTTAAGGCAGCTTCGGATATGATCATTCCACTCAGTGGAAAGGTTTTAGAAGTAAATGAAAATATAGTAGATAATCCAGTATTAGTGAATGACGATTGCTATGAAAATTGGATGATCCTTATAGAAATTGACAATATGGAAGAAACAAAAGAACTTATGAACGAAGAGCAATATAGCGAATATTGCAGTAAGGAGAAATAATATGTTTCCTTATATATCTAATACACTGCAAGACGAAAAGGCAATGCTAAAAAGTATCGGAGCTTCATCTATACAGGAACTATTCTCAGATATACCTGAAGATGTTAAATTTAAAAGAGAGCTAAATATAAATTCGCCAATGTCAGAGCTAGAAGTTCAAAGACACGTAAAAGCCCTTTGGAGTAAAAATAAGAGTACTGAAGACTTAGTTTGCTTTTTAGGAGCTGGGGTTTACGATCATTATATACCTTCTATTATAAAGCATATAATTTCAAGATCAGAATTTTATACAGCCTATACTCCTTATCAACCAGAGATAAGCCAAGGTACTCTACAGGCTATATTTGAATATCAAACATTAATATGCGATTTAACGGGACTCGATGTTGCAAATGCATCTATGTATGATGGAGCTACGGCTTGCGCAGAAGCAGCTATTATGGCAGTTGAAAGCACAAAGAGAAAAACCATAATTGTATCTAAATCTGTGCATCCAGAAATAAGAAAAGTTCTTTATACTTATACTAGATTTAAGGATATAGAACTAATAGAGCTAGATACAAAGGATGGAGTTACAGATACTATAAAATTAAAACAGCTTGTTGATAGTAAAACAGCGGGTGTCATAGTTCAAAATCCCAATTTCTTTGGAATTATTGAAAATATGACAGAGGTTGAAAAGATTACCCATGATAATAAAGCTCTTCTAATAATGAGCGTAGATCCTATATCTCTTGCCATATTAAAAACTCCTGGGGAAATTGGAGCAGATATTGCAGTAGGAGAAGGTCAAGCCCTTGGAAACCAAATGAATTTTGGCGGACCCTATTTGGGATTCATGACAACTACTACAAAACTTATGAGGAAAATGCCAGGAAGGATTGTAGGTCAGACCGTTGACGTAGATGGAAAAAGAGCCTTTGTATTAACACTTCAAGCGAGAGAACAACATATAAGGCGTGAAAAAGCAACTTCTAATATATGTTCTAACCAAGCTTTAAATGCATTAATTGCTGCAATTTATCTTACAACTATGGGCAAACAGGGATTAAAAGAAGTGGCATATCAAAGCATGCAAAAAGCTCATTATGCTTTTAATGAAATTATTAAATTAGAAAAATATAAGCCAGTATTTAATAAACCATTCTTTAAGGAATTTGTGATTCAGGGACATGAAAGTGCTAGTGTTATCAATGAAAAATTATTAGAGTGCAATATACTTGGAGGATATGATATAGAGAAAAATTACCCGGATCATAAAAATGCTCTACTACTGTGCGTAACGGAAAAAAGAACGAAATCAGAAATAAATGGGCTAATAACTGCAATGGAGGGTATAAAATGAAGGAATACAATAAGTTAATATTTGAGATCTCGAAAGAGGGAAGACAAGGCTATAAATTACCTCCTTGTGATGTAGAGAGTACGGATATTAGAGATATGATACCTGAGCATTTACTAAGTAAAAAAGATATTGACCTTCCGCAGGTAAGTGAAGTAGATGTTATAAGGCATTTTACTCAATTGTCAAATAAAAATTATGGTGTAGATACTGGATTTTATCCACTAGGTTCTTGTACTATGAAGTATAACCCTAAAATTAATGAAGACATAGCGTCAATTCCTTCATTTACAGGTATTCACCCTTATCAAAATGAGAAAACCGTACAAGGCTCCTTACAATTAATGTATGAGCTTAGTGAAAAATTATCTGAAATATGTGGCATGGATGAGGTTTCACTTCAACCTGCAGCAGGTGCTCATGGAGAGCTTGTTGGACTTATGATTATAAAAGCTTTTCACGAAAATGCCGGAGATTTTAAAAGGAATAAAATTATTGTTCCAGATTCAGCTCATGGCACTAATCCAGCAAGTGCTAATGTAGCGGGCTTTGAAATTGTAGAAATTAAATCTAATGAAAAAGGTGGAGTAGACTTAGACAGTTTGAAATCTTTCTTAAATGATGAGATAGCAGGGCTAATGCTAACAAATCCAAACACCTTGGGGCTCTTTGATGAAAATATTAAAGAAATATCAAGACTAGTACATGAAGCTGGAGGTCTTGTATATTATGATGGAGCAAATCTAAATGCCATTATGGGCAAAGCAAGACCAGGAGATATGGGCTTTGATGTTGTTCACATGAACCTTCATAAAACATTTTCTACCCCTCATGGTGGAGGGGGACCAGGAAGTGGACCAGTAGGAGTTAAAAAAGAACTTATGCAATATCTACCTGTGCCAATAGTAGAGAAAAAAGAAGGAAATTTTACGCTTAATTACGATAAACCACTATCTATTGGAAAAATAAAGAGTTTTTACGGAAATTTTGGAGTACTTGTTCGAGCATATACTTATATACTCTCAATGGGGGCTGAGGGATTAAAGAAGGCAAGTGAAATGGCAGTGCTTAATGCAAATTATATGAAAAGCAAACTGAAAGACTATTATTATCTACCAATTGATAAAGTTTGCAAACACGAATTTGTTTTAGGCGGGTTAGAACAGGGACTGAGCGAAATAACTACCTTAGATATTGCTAAGAGACTTTTAGACTATGGGTATCATCCACCTACAATATATTTTCCTTTAATTGTGCATAATGCAATTATGATAGAACCAACGGAAACTGAAAGTCTTGAAACTATGGATGCTTTTATTGAAGCTATGATAAGTATTGCAAAGGAAGCAAAAGAAAATCCAGAGTTACTAAAGAATGCTCCATATAATACTCTTGTCAGGAGGCTTGATGAAGTTCGCGCGGCTAGATATCCAGTTTTAAAATACACTAAAACAAACTAAAATAACTATAGATAAACCATCCCGAAGTTTATCTAATTCACCGCACTTTGAATTAAGTAGTTCTAAAGCTTATTTAAATGTCCTTCGCTCTAAATTCAAAGTGCTAATGAATAAGATAAACTATACGTTTGTTTATATATGAATTATAAGAATTTAACATATAGGAGGAGCAGCGATGGAGGAGAACTTAGTTATGGAGAAGGATATAGTTATAATTGGTGGAGGTCCGGGTGGATATGTTGCTGCCATTAGGGCAGCTCAGCTAGGCGCAAAGGTTTGTATTATAGAAAAAGCTGAGTTTGGTGGCACTTGTTTAAATAGAGGATGCATACCCACAAAGGTGCTTTATAGAAATGCGGAAATTCTAAATACTTTAAAGAATATTGAAGAATTTGGGATAAAAATTGATAATTATAGCGTTAATGTAGAAGATATACAAAACAGAAAAGACAAAATAGTGAATCAGTTGGTAAACGGGGTAGAGCAATTATTAAAGTCTAACAATATTGAAGTAATTTTAGGCACAGCTTCTTTTAAAGATAAAAATACAGTTTCTATTTTACTTAAAAATGGAGACTTAAGAGAAATAACATCGGAAAATATAATTATAGCTACCGGGTCTACCCCCTCAATGCCCAATATTCCGGGCATTAATTTACCAGGAGTATTTACTAGTGAAAGCATACTTCAATTTAAAGAAGTGCCTAATAATTTAGCAATTATAGGTGGTGGAGTTATAGGCATGGAATTTGCAGGTATATTTAGTGCCTTAGGCTCAGCGGTAACTGTAATAGAGTTTTTGCCAAGTATTCTTGCTCAAGTGGATACTGATTTAACCAAGAGAATGACTGTTTCGCTTAAAAGAAAAGGCATGGTTATTAATACTAATACAAAGGTAATTAGTATTGAAAAGAATAATGAGGGACTAATTGTAACAGCAGAAGGTAAAAGTGGAGAAATTGTATTTAAGGCTGACAAAGTACTAGTATCAGTTGGACGAACGCCTATGACAGAAGGCCTTAATATTGAGAATTTGGGCATAACAATCAATAGAAAAGCTATTGTGGTAGATGAAAATTATGAAAGTAATATTCCACATATCTATGCTATTGGCGATGTTAATGGAAAAAGTATGCTTGCCCATGCAGCATCACACCAAGGTAAAAAAGTAGCTGAAAAAATCATGGGTTGCATTACGACCTATTCTATTGAGATAATACCAAGTTGCATTTTTGTATTTCCAGAGATCGCCTGCGTTGGTATTACAGAAAATGAAGCCAAGGAAAAAGGAATAGAGTATAAAACAAGTAAGTTTTTATTTGGAGCAAATGGAAAGGCATTAGCACTAGGTGAAGGCGAGGGACTAGTAAAGGTTATAGCTTCACTTGATAATACAATTCTTGGAGTTCATATAATGGGTCCACACGCATCGGATTTAATTCATGAAGGCGCTATGGCTATAATTAATAACATGAAGGTAGACAATATAGCGAGCATGATACATGCTCATCCAACACTATCTGAAGCTTTTGAAGAAGCGGTTTTAGGACTTAAAGGTGAAGCGATTCATTCAGTGCCTACTAGAAAGAGGTAGAAGAAAAGAAGTGGAAGAAAAGAAGTGGGGACGGTTAACAACTAATGATTCTTTGAATAGAGAAAATGGGACGGTTAACAATTAATAATTATATAAAGAAATAATGATGTTGAAGCAATTGAAATATGGATCAAATTAAATTGAGTTCATGTACCAATATATAATATAAATAAGAATTGTTATTTGCCCATAGATATGTAGTGTTATTATATATATAATATAAGATATAATTATTAATTGATGGTTTCTTAAAAATTAGTAAAACAATTTTAATACATATTATTTTAATATGTATTAATTTGTTTGGTTGATAATATTAATAATTATCATCAAGTAAAGGGAGGAATGAAAATGAGATTGTTGCTTACCAATGATGACGGTATAAATGCAAAAGGAATATATGCACTAGCAAAAGAATTGGTAAAGAATCATGAAGTAATTATTGTAGCGCCGGCTAATGAAAGAAGTGCCTGCGGACATTCAATAACTCTTTCAAGGCCACTTATTGTGAAAGAAGTTAAGTTGGAAGGGTTAGAGGTAAAAGCTTTTAGTGTAGATGGAACACCGGCTGACTGCGTAAAAATCGCAACTAATAAGCTTATTGATGGTAAAATAGATATGGTAGTATCAGGAATAAATAAAGGATTAAATTTAGGCACTGATATTCTATATTCTGGTACAGTTTCTGCAGCTATTGAAGCATGTATTTATAAAATACCATCAATGGCGATTTCTATGGCTGTTAAGAAAAATATTGAAAATTATGAAATGGCGGCTGTATATGCGGGAGAAATATTGCTTACAGCTGAGAAGAATAACATTAAGAATGATATTGTGTTAAATGTAAATGTTCCGCTATTAAAAAAGAATGAAATAAAAGGAATTAAAGTATGTAAAATTGGAAGTAGATTGTATAATAACGCTTATATAAAAACTATAGGAGAGAATAATGAAACTCATTATGAAATTAAGGGTGAGCTAAAAGATATTCATGAGGATGATTCCGACACATTATATTTTAAAGAGGGTTATGTTACTGTAACGCCACTTCATTATGATTTAACTAATTTTAAAATATTAAATGATGTTAGTGAATGGTTTTAATTTTACAAATACAAAAATGGCTGTTGATGACCTATCAACGGTCCTTTTTAAAATAAAAACATATATTCAAAGAAAATTTGGTATATACTTTTATAATATGTTATCATTATACTAAAATTAACAAAGGTTTACATATGAACTAAATTATTGATTAATTGTAGTTCATACTTTTATTTATGGCGTTTATGTTTTAGAAGAGGGAGCAAAATAAAGTACTGGGGGGAAAAAATGATTAATAAAATATTACCAAAAGAAACAGAAAATACAAATGATACACATAAAATAATAAATAGTTTCGAAGAAATATTAGACCAATTACCTGCATTATTCGAAGATGAAATTTCTTTTACATTAACAGATAAGCATCGATTTGTTAAGTTTGTTGAAAGTAAAAATATGCCTGCCTATTCTGAAATTGGGAAAGCAATTCCTAAAGATGAAGCATTAAGAGAAGTTATGGAAAGTGGTAAAATAAAAGCCTTTACAGTAGACAATTATAATAATATGAGTATTAGAGTAGTTGCAATTCCATTAAAGGATGAGCACGGTAAAATAGTAGGTGCAATATCATATGGAAAAAATTTAGAAAATAGTATTAAGGTAACTAAAATGTCTGTTGATTTATCAAATGCAACTTCATCCATATTAAAAGTGGCAAATGGAATTAATAATGATATACAAAATATTAGAGAAATAAACACTAAGGTTGTAGAAGAAGTAAAAAATACTTCAAACCAATGCAATAATACAGACGACATAATTAAATTTATAGAAGGTATAGCAAAACAAACCAATCTTCTAGGGTTAAATGCAGCAATTGAAGCCTCTAGAGCAGGGGATCTCGGGAGAGGTTTTGGCGTTGTAGCATCTGAAATAAGAAAGTTATCTGGATCTAGTACCCAATCTATAACTGAAATCAATACTATACTGAAAAGTATTAAGGATTCAGTAGGTAAAGTAGAAAAGATCATTGGTATTTCTATGACTTCTGCTGAAAAACAAGAACAAGCACTAACTCAAATAGTTCATTCTGTAAAAGAATTAAATAAGAGTGCAGAAATTTTAGCTGAAATGGCAAGCAAATTGTAAAAGAATGACCAAACAAAATAAATGGGACGGTTAACAATCATTAATACTTTATTTAGGTACAAATTTTCTATGAAAACTTGTACCTTTTAAGTAGAAATTCATTTATTATTGTCTTGGTTTAATTATTTTTATTTTACAATATAAAAATAGTAATATTTTTTAAGCTTGTCCTATTATAATAAATTAAATATATATACATCAAAATCTGTATTTTTTTGTTTATTACAACAGACTAATAAATATATAGCTACAGTAAATAATTTAAATGAAGATTAATAACTATGCTTAAATAAAAAAATAAGCCTAATATTTAAATACATGCATATTAATTACTAAGCGTAATGTTTAATAAAATCCCCAATAATATTTTCATATTTTGCTTCGTTTGAAATTAATTCTATACCAATAGAGCTTAACTTTGATATTCTAGCCTGTGTAATGTTACCAAGCACGCTGGATATATCACTGGACTTAAAATCACTGAGGCTTTTCATTAGAACAATTGTTAACGCTTTCGCATGTACAAGCTTTCTATTGTATTTAATATTAAGAAGATTTTTTGATATATTCATTTTTGAGGCTATAAATTCTATTAGATCTTCAGGCGTAAAAGTCCTTGCCAGTATATTTCTTCCACTTCTATATTCAGTTTTTTCATCTTTGAATTCAAATTCTTCCTTTAATTTTTCGTTGGTGCATCCAAAAACAAGGCTATAGTAGCTTTTTCTTGCGGTGTAAAGGTCATTACCAAAAAAACCCATGACAAATCCATAATCAACTATGTTAAAATGGTCCCGTCTTTTTCCAATATATATTCCCAAACTAGAAAAAGCATATTTTTCAGGACAATCTTTAAATTCACCAATATCTGTAGGATTATTATGAATATATAATGATACAGTCTTCAAGTATTGGTCATTATCAACTATTTGGCTCTTAAATCTATCTTTAAAAAGATGCCCTTCTCTTTCATACTTTTGATTAAAATACATTGCATAAGAAAAATTTATTCCATGCATGACTTTTGATATATCTGCTCCATTAGCATCGACCAATAAATGTGCATGGTTATCCATAAGGCAGTACCCGTAAATTTTAACGTTATAGAGTTTTTTATACTTCTTTACAAGGGATAAATATTTTTCCTTATCTTCAGAAGCCTTGAATAAATTTACCTCACTAATACTTTTACACATAATATGAAATATAGCATCGGCTGCTTTTAATCTCTTCTTTCTTGACATAAAAAGATCACCTCTCCATATAAACTTTTCTTTAAATAATTGCCAATATTTTTAGATGATATTCATGTTCTTAAGTAAATAGTTTAAATAGTTGTTAACCGTCCCCAAGCTTCCAAGCTTCCAAGCTTACCCAAACTTAAGTATGTTGACAACTATTTATTATTGGCATATAATAAACATATGAATGATGGTTCATATGTTCACATGAATGGAGGAAGATATATGGAAAAAAATATTGAGTTTTGTAGTTGTTCTACTATACATGAAGATATAATAGAAAAGGTAAAAAAATCAATTCCACAAGAGGAAACACTATATGACCTGGCAGAGCTTTTTAAAGTTTTTGGAGATAGTACAAGAATTAAAATTCTCTGTGTGTTGTTCGAAAGTGAAATGTGTGTTTGTGATATTGCAGCACTTCTTAATATGACACAATCAGCTATTTCGCATCAACTTCGTGTGCTTAAAAATGCTAGACTTGTGAAATATAGAAAAGAAGGCAAGGTTGTGTTCTATTCCTTGGATGATCAGCATGTTAAACAGATATTTGATCAAGGACTTATACACATAAAGGAATTAAAATAATATCCTATAATATAAAGTATATCACATAATAAATCTTGGAAGAGGGGGCGAGAAATTGGAGACTATAATAAAAACAGAATTTATTTTAGAAGGTCTAGGTTGTGCTAATTGTGCTGCTAAAATGGAAAGAGAAATTCAAAAAATATCTGGAGTGAAATCTGCTGTTGTTCAGTTTGTTTCAAAAAAACTTATTGTAGAATTTTCAAGTATTGAAGCCAAAAATGGAACCTATAATGAAATAAAGAAAATAGTTAATAGGATAGAACCAAATGTTAAGCTTATACCAAACAATGAGAATACATTTAAACATGAGAAAAAGGATAATACGCAGGTAGAAATAGGAAATAATAAAAATAAAATTATAGCGTTTTCTATAGGTGCAGTAATTTTCATCATAGCAGTTGTATTTGAGTTGGATTATTGGTTGGAATTTGCGCTATTTCTCATAAGCTATTTATTGATTGGCGGAGAAGTACTTTTAATAGCTATAAAAAATATATTAAGAGGGCAAGTATTTGATGAAAACTTCTTAATGGCACTGGCTACAGTGGGAGCGTTCTCTATTGGACAATTTCCAGAAGGCGTTGGGGTTATGCTTTTTTATCAGGTTGGAGAATTTTTTCAAGAAGTGGCTGTAAATAAATCAAGAAAATCTATATCAGCACTTATGGATATAAGGCCAGATTATGCAAATAAAAAGTTTAAAGATGAAATTGTAAAAGTAGATCCGGAACAAGTACACATTGGAGATATTATAATAGTAAAACCTGGAGAAAAGGTACCTTTAGATGGGATTGTTTTAGAAGGCAAGTCCTTAGTAGACACAGCTGCATTAACTGGGGAATCAGTTCCAAGACAAGTTGAGGCTGGGGAAGATATTTTAGCCGGTTGTATAAATAAAAATGGACTATTAACTATAGAGGTAAAAAAGGAATTTGGTGAATCAACCCTTTCAAAAATTCTAGATTTAGTGCAAAATGCAAGCAGTAAAAAAGCACCAACTGAAAACTTTGTAACTAAATTTGCAAGATATTACACACCTATTGTAGTTATAAGTGCAACTACCCTTGCAATAATTCCACCACTTTTAATACCAGGGGCTACTTTTTCACAGTGGATATATAGAGCATTGGTATTTTTAGTAGTATCTTGTCCATGTGCACTAGTAATATCAATTCCTCTTGGATTCTTTGGGGGAATAGGTGGTGCATCTAAAAATGGGATTTTAGTTAAAGGTGGAAACTATTTGGAGGCATTAAATAGCGTTGAAATGGTAGTTTTTGATAAGACAGGAACACTAACTAAAGGAGTATTTAAAGTTACAGAAATACACGCTGAAAATGAAATAAGTAATGAAGAATTATTGGAGTACACAGCTTATGTAGAAAGCTATTCAAATCACCCTATTGCCACCTCTATATTAAAAGCTTATGGTAAAGATATAAGCAAAGAAGATATTAAAGGTGTGGAAGAACTAGCTGGAAAAGGTATTAAAGCTGTGGTAAAAGGTAAAGTTGTGTTAGTTGGTAATTCTAAGTTAATGGATAGTGAGAAAATTTCTTATAGTAAAGCTGAGAATGTTGGATCAATAATATATGTAGCTATAGAAAATAAATATGCAGGTAGTATTATAATTTCTGATGAGATAAAAGAAGATTCTATTAAAGCTATAAGTAAGTTAAAGGCTATGGGAGTTAAGAAAATAGTAATGCTTACCGGGGATAATAAAGATATAGCTTCGAATATAGGGAAAATTCTAGGGGTAGATGAAGTTTACTCAGAATTACTTCCACATGAAAAGGTTGAGAAGTTAGAAATGCTACAAAAGGAAAAGTCACCTAAAGGAAAGATAGTATTTGTAGGAGATGGCATCAACGATGCACCTGTTTTGGCAAGAGCAGATATAGGTATAGCCATGGGCGGGGTAGGATCTGATGCTGCAATAGAAGCTGCAGATATAGTAATAATGACTGATGAACCTTCAAAAATTGCAAAAGCTATTAGAATTGCTAAAAGAACAAAGACAATAGTTATGCAAAATATTGTCTTTGCACTAAGTGTAAAAATAGTTATTTTAATATTGGCAGTTTTCGGAATTTCAACCATGTGGGAAGCTGTTTTTGGTGATGTAGGAGTTGCTCTTATTGCAGTTTTAAATTCTATGAGAGCCATGAAAGTCCAAAACTAAAAATAGAAAAATTTAATAAGAACAGAAAGTTATATGTACCCTATAGAGTAGATAAAAATCTACTTTATAGGGTATTTTTAATTTGTTAAAGTATTTGAATTAATTACCGATATATAGAAAATAATGTTAAAATTTATAAGTATATATAAGAATTATATATTAAAGTATATGTGTGCATTTTAAGTAAGGGAGTGATAATTTGAGAGTAAAACCTAAAATAACTATCTCAAAAGGCTTATTTATAATTTTTATAATAGCTTTGTTTTATGAAATATCGGGTTATAATATCAGTGCTGCAGTAAATTCAGCAGCAGCTAGTGTTAATACTGTAACTGCTTCCGCAAGGCGATTAGATATAATAGCAGGAGGAGCAACTGTAAGCCTAAAAGCTACTGTATTACCAAGCAATGCTGCAAATAAGGCAGTAACTTGGAGCAGTAGCAATGAAGCCGTGGCAACGGTAAGTACAGCGGGTGTAGTAACTCCAATAGCAGCAGGAATAACAGTAATTGTAGTGAAAACAGTGGACGGAGGACATGCTGATAGCTGCATTGTTAATGTGACTAATCGGAATTTAACAGGAATAAGCCTAACACAAAATGCAGCAACTTTAAAAATTGGAAACACTTTAACACTAAGGCCAGTTATAACTCCATTAGATGCTTCAAACAAAACAGTAATCTGGAGCAGTGGCAATGAAGTTGTGGCTAAGGTCAGTAAAGCAGGTGTAGTAACTGCAATAGCATCCGGTACTGCAGGCATTATTGGAAGAACCGTTGAGGGAAACTATTTAATTTACTGCATAGTTTACATACCACAAGTGGTAGACAGCATTACATTAAGTCAGAATAGTATAAAATTTAATTTAGGTGATGCTGCTGTAACGCTATCGGCTAAAGTTATGCCAGATAACCTTTCACAAAATGGTATTACATGGGCTAGTAGTAATTATAGTATAGCTAACGTAGATTCAAATGGTAAGGTGAACCCAGTGTCTGGGGGAAATGCAATAATAACTGCAACTTCAGATGCAGATAAAAATAAAAAATCTACATGTAGTGTAATCGTGATTGGACCTATAACTGATACTAAAGTACATGCAGCAAGAATCACTTTAAACTTACATCAAAAGGATTCAATCGCTGGAACTACATTTACTTTAAACCAGGTTATAACTCCAAGTAATGCTGCAAATAAGGCAGTAACTTGGAGCAGTAGCAATGAAGCCGTGGCAACCGTAAGTACAGCCGGTATAGTAACTCCAATAGCAGCAGGTATGACAGTAATTGTAGTGAAAACAGTGGACGGGGAACATGCTGATATATGCATTGTTAATGTGACTAAGCGGGATGTAACAGGAATAAGCCTAACTCAAAATCAAGTAACTTTAAAAATAAAGAGTACCGTGACACTAAAGCCAGTTATATTGCCATTAGATGCCTCAAATAAAGAAGTAATTTGGACCAGTGGCAATGAAGCAGTGGCTAAGGTCAGTGAAGCCGGTGTAGTAACTGCAATAGCATCAGGTGCTGCAGGCATTATTGGAAAAACAGTGGACGGAAACTATTTAACTTTTTGCATAGTTTACATACCTGAAGTAGTAGATAGTATTACCCTAAGCCAGAACAGTATAAAATTTAATTTGGGTGATCCGGCTATAAGGCTATCAGCTAAAATTATGCCAGATAACCTCTCACAAAAGGGTATTACATGGACTAGTAGTAATTATAGTGTAGCTAATGTAGATTCAAATGGTAAGGTAACTCCGGTATCCGGAGGAACCGCAGTTATTACTGCAACTTCAGTTCATGATAAAACTAAAAAAGCTACATGTAACATAACTGTAACTGGACCTATTACTTATATTAAAGTACATGCGGAAAGAGTTACTTTAAACTTACATCAAAAGGACTCAATTGCGGGAACTACATTTATATTAAAACAGGTTATAACTCCAAGTAATGCTTCAAATAAAACAGTAACTTGGAGCAGTAGCAATGAAGCTGTGGCTACAGTGAGCACAACAGGGGTAGTAACTCCAATAGTAGCAGGTATGACAGTAATTGTAGTGAAAACAGTGGACGGAGAGCATGCTGATATTTGCATTGTTAATGTGAAGTGGCGGGAGTTAACAGGAATAAGCCTAACCCAAAATCAAGCAACTTTAAAAATAAAGAGTACCTTGACGCTAAAGCCAGTTATAATGCCATTAGATGCCTCAAATAAAACTGTAATCTGGACCAGTGGCAATGAAGCCGTGGCTAAGGTTAGCGAGGCAGGTGTAGTAACTGCAATAGCATCAGGTACTGCAGGCATTATTGGAAGAACAGTGGAGGGAAACTATTTAATTTACTGCATAGTTTACATACCACAAGTAGTAGACAGCATTACATTAAGCCAAAATAGTATAAAATTTAATTTAGATGATGCGGCTGTAAAGCTATTAGCTATAGTTAAACCAGATAACCTCTCACAAAAGGGTATTACATGGACTAGTAGTAATTATGGTATAGCTAACGTAGATTCAAATGGTAAGGTAACCCCAGTGTCTGGGGGAAATGCAATAATAACTGCAACTTCAGATGTGGATAAAAATAAAAAATCTACATGTAGTGTAACCGTGATTGGACCTACAACTGATAATAAAGTACATGTAGAAAGAATCACTTTAAATTTACATCAAAAGGATTCAATCGCTGGAACTACATTTACTTTAAATCAGGTTATAACTCCAAGTAATGCTGCAAATAAGGCAGTAACTTGGAGCAGTAGCAATGAAGCCGTGGCAACCGTAAGTACAGCTGGTATAGTAACTCCAATAGCAGCAGGTATGACAGTAATCGTAGTGAAAACAATGGACGGAGAATATGCTGATGTTTGCATTGTTAATGTGACTAAGAAGGATGTAACAGGAATAAATCTAATCCAAAATCAAGCAACTTTAAAAATTAAGAGCACCTTAACACTAAAGCCAGTTATAACTCCATTAGATGCCTCAAATAAAGTAGTAATCTGGAGCAGCGGCAATTCAACTGTGGCTAAGGTCAGCGACGTAGGCGTAGTAACTGCAATAGCACCAGGTACTGCAGGCATTATTGGAAGAACAGTGGACGGAAACTATTTAACTTTTTGCATAGTTTATGTACCGGAGCAAGTAGACAGCGTTACCATAAGCAAGAACATTATAAAATTTAAATTAGGAGATGCTACTATAACGCTATTAGCTAAAATCATGCCAGAGAACCGCATAATAAAGCATGTTACGTGGACTAGTAGTAATCCAATCGTAGCTTATGTGGATTCAAGTGGTAAGGTAACCCCCGTGTCTGGCGGAACTACAGTAATAACTGCAACCTCAGTGGATGATACAACTAAAAAAGCTACCTGTAGTGTAACTGTTGTACAGCCGGCAACAGGGGTTATAATAAATAGATAGCCCTCATCAATTAAAATGCTCCCCTTACGGTAACAGATATTTATTTTTTAATCTGATGCTTTCAGTGGAGCATTTCTAATATATTTTTATTTTTCAACTAAATAGGTTGTAAAAATAGTAAATTTGAAATATAATTGGTATAGACAACATAACAATATGACAACGTATGAACTATGCTTATGTATATATAAATTTATTGTTTTTGAGGAGGGGAAAATTTGAAAAAAATTTCAAAGGAAAGTCCTATACCACTTCATTATCAGTTAAAAGAGATACTACAAGAAATGATAGAAAATGAAGATTTAAAACCCGGACAATTAATTCCGACAGAAAGGGAACTTTGCGAAATTCAAGGAGTTAGCAGAATGACCGTAAATAAGGCTATTATGTCCTTAGTAAATGAGGGATTAGTTTATAGAGAACAGGGAAAAGGAACTTTTGTGTCTATTGCAAAGGTTAATCGTGAAATATCACAGCTTAAAAGTTTTACTGAGCAAATGCTTGAAAGTGGAGTAATATCAAAAACTAAAATATTATCATTTAAGGTTATAGAAGCAACAAAAAAATATAGACTTGAACTAAAAATGCCTGAAGATTCAAATAAAATCATTGAAATCAAAAGGTTAAGATATAGTGATGATCAACCGGTAGCAATTGAAATAGCATGGCTTCCAGAGTATTTATTTAAAGGAATAACAAGGGAAATGATTGAGGATAGATCACTATACGAAATCTTTCGTGAAAAGTATGGATATTATCCAGAGAAAGCCAAGCAAATCATTGAACCTACAATGCTAAATGAATATGAAAGTAAACTTCTAAATCAAGAAAAATCTGCTTTGGCATTAATATTTAGGCGAACCACATATTTGGAAAATGAAATTCCTATTGAATATACCAAAGCTATATATAGAAGTGATAAGTATAAATATCAAATAGTCTTAAAATAAGAGAAAATAATTATAATTATTTTCTACCACAGCACTAATAAGGAGGTCATTTATGAAGGAAAGTATGATCGATGTATTAAATTTAGATACAATGAGCACCTTTGAAATTCTTAAAAAGGTAAATGATGAGGATAAAAAAGTAGCTATGGCTATTGAAAAAGAGCTTAGTAATATAGAAAAAGCAGTAGAGTTGATCCTTGAAAGCTTTGAAAAAGGTGGAAGACTTTTTTATATTGGAAGTGGCACAAGTGGAAAATTAGGAGTAATGGATGCCTCAGAATGTCCGCCTACCTTTGGAACTCATGACTCTATGGTTCAGGGAATTATTTCTGGTGGAGTGGAAGCCTTAAGTGGATGGCTTGAAAATACAGAGGATGATCCAGGCCTTGCTATTCATGATTTGAAAATGGTGAATATAAATAAAAAAGATGTTTTGGTAGGTATAACAGCTAGTGGAAATACTCCTTATGTGGCCTCTGCTATGGAATATGCTAAAGGTATTGGTTGCAAAACTATAGCGCTTATATGTAATTCAAAGGGGATTATTAAAGATATTTGTGAAGTTGCCATTACTATAGAGGTTGGGGCAGAGGTGTTACTAGGATCTACTAGAATGAAGGCGGGAACTGCACAAAAGATGGTTTTAAATATGCTAAGCACTGTAGCCATGATTAAACTCGGTAAAACTTATTCTAATTTAATGGTTAATGTACGGCCTATTAATAAAAAACTTCAGCAGAGGGTACGAGAAATAGTTAAACTTGCAACCGGTATGGATGACATACTAGTAAATGAAATTTTAGAAATTTGTGAATATGATCCTAAAGTGTGCATCGTTAAAATTAAAAGTGATGTGACACTTGAAAAAGCAAAAGATGCCTTAGAAAAGAGCAAGGGTAATGTAGCTAAGGCAATAGCAATATTACAATAATTAAATTAAATATTTGATGAGGTGATGAAGTGATGAATATTAAAGCTATAGTTAATGGAAAACTTATTATGAAAGACAGAATAATGTATGATAGCGTAATAATTTTTGAAAAACAAATTATAAAAATTATAACTAAGGATAACTTCCTTCAGTATAAAAAAGAGTATAAACAAGAATATAAGGAAGAAATACAAGTGATAGATGCTAAGGGTAAATATGTTTCGCCTGGCTTTATTGATATTCATATCCACGGCTCTGGAGGATATGATACTATGGATGGTACTGCAGAGGCCTTAAGAGTTATAAGTACTACCATAGCAGCAAATGGAGTAACAGCCTATTTACCTACTACTATGACTATGGATAAGACGAGTATATATAGTGCTTTAGATGCTATAAGACAAGCAATGTCAAAGGAAAATCAAGGCGCAAAGATTTTAGGAGCACATATGGAGGGGCCTTTTATAAATGAAAAGTACAAAGGTGCTCAGAAGGCAGATAATATTATAAGACCAAATTATGATATTATAGTGGATTATTTAGATATTATTAAAATTATAACTCTTGCACCAGAAAAAGATGAGGATCATAGTTTTATAAAAAAAGTAAAAAGTAATTTTAAAATTACCTTGTCAATAGGTCATTCAGATGCAAGTTATGAAGAGGCACTTATGGCTATTGAAGATGGAATAACTCATGCAACCCATACATTTAATGCTATGACTCCATTAAATCATAGAAAGCCAGGCATTGTAGGTGGAATTTTTACAAGCGATATCACCTGCGAGCTAATAGCAGATACCATACATATTCATCCAGCAATTTTCAATATACTTATTAATGTAAAGAAAAAGGATAAAATTGTACTTATAACAGATTCTATGAGGGCCGGATGTATGAAGTGTGGTATATATGACCTTGGTGGGCAGAAGGTAGTAGTTGAAAATGGGTCCGCAAGGCTTCAAGATGGTACTTTAGCAGGAAGTGTTCTAACCTTAAATAAGGCCGTGAAAAACATTTTGCATCACAGTGATTTAGAGATCTATGAGGCAGTAGCCATGGCATCGAATGTTCCAGCAAAGGTTATTCATATGGATAATCAAAAGGGAAGTTTAGAGGTAGGCCTGGACGCAGATATAGTAATTTTTGATGAAGACATAGATGTGTTTTTAACAATAGTTGAAGGAAAAATAGTGTTCCAAACTCAAAAATAAAAAATTGAGTATTATTACGAGGTGGTGCAAATATGAGAATAATAGTAGTAGATAATTATGAAGAAATGAGCAAAAAAGCTGCAATGATGATTGCAAGTCAAGTGATGTTAAAGCCTAACAGTATATTAGGCCTGGCTACTGGAGATACTCCACTTGGAATGTATAAGGAATTAATCCTGTTGTATAACAAAAATGAAGTGGATTTTAAAGAGGTTACAACTTTTAATTTGGACGAATATTATGGACTTAATAGAGAAAATCCTGAAAGTTACTATAATTATATGATTGTTAATTTATTTAATAATATAAATATAAATAGAGAAAATATTAATGTTCCTGATGGTATGGCAAAGGATGTAAATGCTAGTTGCGAGTATTATGAAAATAAAATAAAAGCACTTGGTGGCATAGATATGCAAGTGCTAGGTATAGGTGGAAATGGACATATTGGGTTCAATGAGCCAGATGTAAATTTCGAGGCACAAACCCATTTAGTTAATCTTGATGAAGAAACTATAGAAGCTAATTCTAGATTTTTTGACTCAATAGCAGATGTTCCAGTAAAAGCCATAAGTATGGGAATAAAGACAATAATGAACTCTAAGAAGATCATTTTACTTGCCAATGGAATAAATAAGGCTGAATCTATAGAAAGAGCTATTAAAGGCAAAATAAGTCCTAAAGTACCTGCTTCCATTCTGCAACTTCATAATGATGTAACAATAATTTTAGATAAGGAGGCTGCTAGCCTTTTATAAAATCAAAACACCTATATTAGCTGTTTATGCTAATATAGGTGTTTTTTTTATTTTCATGTGAATTATGTTGCTATTAATTTAAATCCTTTAGTTTCGTTATTATCATATAATAAATTAAAACAATAAGTTATTATATCTCTTCTTTTAATTATTCCTATAAAAATATTATTATCATCTACAACGGGAACAAAGTTTTGATCTTTTGCTAGTGATATTAAACTCTCTATGTCTGAATTAATTGTCACTGGTGTGTTACAGATATGTCGCGGAATATCTTCAATTAAAATTTTATTTGTATCTTTAAAACTTAAATCTGGAGTGTTTTTTAGTTTCCATAATAAATCACCCTCTGTTAAAGTACCTACATAATTACCTTTTTCATTTACTAAGGGCACAGCAGCATACCTATGGTACTCCATTCGTTCTAATGCTTGCCTCATAGTGGAACTTGGTTTTTCATAGACAACTTCATTTTTAGGTGTAAGAAAAAAAGCTATATTCATATTTTACCCATCCTTTAAAAAATTTTATTTTATCAGTTATCTTAGATTTTAATTATATCATGTTTTTTTTATTTATTTACATATAATATATTAAAAATTCAGGCAATTTAATAAATGTTCTGTAAAGTAGATATAAAAGATTTACAATTAATTATTATTACTGAGTATAAAAATGGATTTTACATGAATTTTAGCCTAAAATATTAAAATAACACATTTAATAGTAATTATACATTAACAATAATGTATAATAGAAATAAAGGAATATCGTAATGCTATTTTTATAGAATAAAAATAAATAGATGAATTACAAAAAAAATGCGAGGACGGGGTGGTGAATTGTTTTTTAAAGATAAAAAGAATATTGATAAAATATCTTCAAAATATCCTAATAAAGCAATAATTAGAAGAGCGACCTTTAGAATATTAAGTACAGCAATTATATATAATGTGGAAGATGATTACTATGATACATTAGCAACTTGCGCTAATGAAAATAATGTTATAGAAACAATAAGTATAGAAGAATTTGAGATACATGAAAATGTTATAGAGCTTAAAGGTTCATATATTGATTACGAAGAGTATAAAGAAGAATCAGAAGTAAACTGCACTGGAACAATATATTACTTGTAATTTTATGGAGGTTATTATGAAGAAAATTTCAGCATGTTCACGAAAAATGTGGACAATAGAAGGACTAATAACAACAGGGATATTTTTAGCAATTGCTGTTATATTAAATATATTTTTAGAATTCAATGTTCTATGGAAATATGTAATTATTTGTAGCATATATGGATTAGCATTAGTTATATTGTTAAATTCATTGTATATGCCGAAATATAGATATAAAAAATATAGATATGAAATGGATGAGGAAAAGATTATTTTAAGATATGGAATATTAAATGAAAAAAATGTAGTAATTCCTATGAAAAAAGTTCAGTATGTAGGTATACAGCAAGGAATAATATTAAGAAAATTTAAGCTTATAAACTTAAAAGTGCATACTGCTGGAGGGCATTATGTAATTCCTTATTTAGAAAGTGAAGTAGGAAAGAAAGCCCAATTGAGCATTTCAAGAATTGTTCAGGAGAGGAGAATATGATAGAATTAAAAAGTAAAGAGGAAAATGAGGATAAGAATGAATTTGAAATAAAAGAATTCACTACTTCTTTAAAAGATTTATTTATGATGGCAACAATGACTAGTTGCATATTAGTAGGAATTTCTATAATTTTGGCTTTTGGCTTTGCTATTAATAATATAAAAATTTTTATCATATTGTTTATTTCAGTTATAATATGTACTATTATAACTATAATAAAATATTATAAATTTACAGTTATAAGAGAGGTCGACAATATTAAACTATCCTATGGATTATTTAATAAAAAGGAAGTAACTATTCCAGTAAAACGAATTCAAAGTTTAATAATAGTAGAAGGAGTTATTAGAAAGCCATTGGGGTATTTTACATTAAAGGTTGAAACTTTAGGTTATGGAAAAGACAAATGTAAAAGTACAATGATTTGTCCTATAGCCAAAAGGAAGGTGCTTAATAAGTTTTTCGAAGATATTTTACCAGAGATGAATATAAATTACGATTTAAGGACTTCCCCAGGAAAAGCTTTAAATGGATTTTTATTATTTAGATTATTAGAGGAACTAATGGTAATAGGGCTAATAGCTATTTATGTTACTTATGGATATTTAATTTTTTTACTAATACCTATTTTATTAGTTTGGCACAATTTAAGATTTGAGGATAATGGTTTGTACTATGGCAATGATTTTGTTGTTATGAGGTATAGAAAATTAAATAGGAAAACAGTTATAATCAAAAGGGATTGTATTCAGTCTTTTGAAAAGCAGCAAACCATTTTCCAAAAGAGAAAAGCAATTGCTAGATATAAAGTAACTATAGCTGGAGATAGTTTAGGTAAATCATATAAGGTTGGATATATGAGCGAAAATAATATTTGTTGATTATGTCTTTATAAAAACACTAAGGAGTGAGTATACGATGAATTTTTCAGCTGTTGATGAATATAAAAAGGCCATTAAGTTAGCTAAATTAAGATATTACATGGATATATCAAAAGGAAATTCAGGGCATGTATCATCCTTAGATAGTATTTTAAAAAAGATAGACATAGTAGCAGAAATTCCCTTAGGGATAAAAAGTATTCCACTAAAAAAGATAGTAGGAACTTACTTTTATACAAGGAGTAGGGATTTTGCAACGAATTTCCTTCCTCTAGCTAATGAAGAGAGTGAGTTTGCTAGGAAATGGCAAGCAGTCTATGCTCATCATATTAATGATGGAATAACTGACCCCGTAAAAATTTATGAGTATATGAATGAATTTTATGTTATGGAGGGAAATAAGAGGGTAAGCGTATTGAAGTATGTAGATGCTTATGCAATAGAAGGAGAAATCACAAGGCTCGTTCCTAAAAGGGATGAGAAGGATTTAAATAATATAATATATTACGAATTTTTAGATTTTAATAATATCACAGGGATAAATGATATTTGGTTTTCCAATGAAGGTAGCTTTTCACTCCTTTTAAAATATTTGCAAGAATATAATCCAGAGCTTACTTGGTTTTCAAATAAATATGAGCATTTTTTAAAAAATGTTTATTCACCCTTTAAGAACATTTTTTATGAATTAGGTGGGGATAAATTAAATATCACCACGGGGGATGCATTTTTAGAATATATAAAAATATATGGTATTTCAGATGAATTTATAGAAACAAAGAGAAAATTAAGAGTTGAAAAATTCTTAGCAGAACTTAAAATACTGTCAAAAAACAATGCAGTAGATATTCAAACAGAGCCTTTTGATGTTCATAAAAAAAATGTTATCACCTCATTTACAAATTTAGTAGCTCCACCTAAAAAATTAAGAGTGGCTTTTGTCTTTGAAAAAACTATTGCTACCTCAGGTTGGAGTTATGTTCATAATTTAGGAAGAGTATACGCTCAACAACAATTACAAGGAGAAGTAGAAACTTTCGTAATAGATAATTTTGAAATTGATGGTGATAGTTATGAAATATTAAGTGGGTTATGTGAAGAAAATTATGATATTATATTTACTACATGTCCATCTTATCTTAAAACAACCTTAAGAGCGGCTTTAAAGTATGATAATATTAAGTTTTTCAATTGTTCTCCAGTAAAGGCTTATAGAAATGTAAGCACATATTTTGGTCGCTCTCATGAACCAAGGTTTTTACTGGGTCTTATTGCCGGGACTATTACAAAATCAAATATTATAGGATATATAGATATTTATAGTGAAACAGAAATTGTAACAGGAATTAATGCTTTTGCATTAGGTGTTAAAACTGTAAATCCTAATGCGAAAGTTATAATTTCTTGGCTTAATGAACCGGGTGATATGGATCATTCAAAAGAATTAATTCAAGGACTTAAAAGCAGTGGTGCAGATCTTATAATGCAAAATGATCTAATAGCACTCGGCAAGGGGTCAAGAGACTTTGGACTATATTCACTAAAATATAATGAAAAAGAGGAAAAATGGATACCAGATGTAAACTATGGTTTAGTTACATGGGACTGGGGAGAATTTTACGAAAAAATACTTAGAAATATCGTAAATGGTAGCTTTAAAGGTATATTTAGTACTGAATCTAAACGTGTAAGTTTTTGGTGGGGAATGGACTCGGGCCTTGTGGATATTATATATTCAAAACATAATGTTCCCATCCAAACTCAAAAGTTAGTAGATATTATGAGAGAACTAATTATTGAAAATAGATTTCATACTTTTGCTGGGCCGGTGTATGACACTTGCGGTGAAATTAGAATTAAGGACGGCGATATAGGAAACTATGAGGATATGTTATATATGGACTGGTTTGTAGATAATATAGTAGGAGAACTTCCTAGTGAAGAATAGAATTTCAAAAGATAAGTAGGTGATTAAGATTAAAGTATTATTAGTTTCAGATATTGAAGATAGCTATATTTGGGATCACTTTGATAATGAAAGATTTAGTGAAATTGAGCTGGTAATATCCTGTGGAGATTTAAAAGCAGATTATCTAGAATATTTAGCTGATATGATTAAAGCACCAGTACTTTATGTTAATGGTAATCATGATGCACGGTACTTAGAGAAACCACCAGGTGGATGTATCCCTATTGATGATAAAATTTTTGTGTATAAAAATTTTAGAATATTAGGTCTTGGAGGATCTATTGACTATAATAAAGGCCCTTTTCAATATTCAGAAAAGGAAATGCAAAAAAGGGTTGGAAAATTAAAATTGAGTTTATGGAAGAATAAAGGATTTGATGTATTAGTAACTCATTCCCCAGCAAAAGGAATGGGGGATGCAAAAGACCCTTGCCATCGAGGCTTTGAAGTATTTGTAGATGTTTTAAATAAATATTCTCCAAAATATTTTTTTTACGGTCACCAGCATTTGGAGTATGGAAAAGGTGCAAGAAAAATGATTTATAACACCACTATTGTTATAAATGCTTTTAAATATCATATTATTGAAATATAGAGAAAGTATATGGGTAATGATTTTACCCATATACTTTCTCTATATTTACATGTACCTAAGTTTATTTTATCCTAGTTGTTTAGGTTAAGTAGAAGCTGATATTTTCTTTTTTTTAAGGAAATCCCATTTAGTTTCTGTTGTTATAATTGCAATGAATATAGTTAAACAGCCTATGACCATTTTTGAAGTGAATATTTCATTAAGCATTAGAACAGATAAGATAGAACCAAAAACCGATTCTAAACATAAAATAATAGCAGCGTGAGTTGATGTAGTATATTTCTGTGCTACATTTTGTATAATAAATGCAAACATAGTACTAAAAACTGATAAATAACCAATTGCAAATATTGTATCTGAATTCAAATGCGTAGGCATTGGTTCAAAAATTAAAGCAGCTATAAGTGAGAATACTGCAGCAGAACCTAGTTGTATTATTACAAGAGTTATAGCACCAACTTTTTGCGTAAAAAACCCAACGGAAACTATATGTGCTGCGAAAAACACTGCACATATTAAGGTCAAACCGTCTCCAAGGCTGATGTGAATACCCCCATCTAGGGTTAACATACCTATTCCTATAAAACATAGAAAAGCAGATGCTAATGAATAGGCATCTGGTTTTCTTTTGCTAATTGCCCAATAGAGAAAGGGCACAATAACTACATTAGTTCCAGTTAAAAAAGCATTTTTTCCAGCAGTAGTATATTTCATACCAACAGTTTGAGCAGCAAAGCCTAAGAATAAGAGAAGTCCAACCAAAGTTCCAACTGCTAACTGATTTTTAGTAATATGTTTAACTTTTTTTCTGAAAACTAAGAGCATAATTATCACAGAAATACCAAAACGCATCGCCATAATATAAAAAGGTGTAATACTATCTAAAGCACCTTTTACAGCTATAAATCCACCGCCCCAAACAATTGCTACAATTAGCAAAGACATATCAGCTAGAATACTCTTTTTTTTGTCCATATTTTTCATGATTAGCACTCCTTCAAATAGGATATAAGTTCATTAGGGTATAAGTTCTGTAATAAATATATCCTTTTCACTACTTAAATCTATAAAGTTTGAATCAACGGATATGAGAGGCCTGGCTATATTATTTGTGTCTATTTTAATTATCTTTCCTATAGATCCATTACTCAGCATAACCATTTCACCAGTATAGTAATTTTGCATTTCTTCTATAAAGGTGGTGAGGTAATTATAATCAAATAAACCCATGCAATCATGTTGCATAAATTCTAATACTATAAAAGGGTTTTGTTTTTTGCTGTAGACTTTATCTGAGGTCATAGCATCAAACATATCCGTAATTCCTATTATTTTTGCAAAATCATTAATTTTATCTTCTTTTAAATGAAGAGGATAGCCTGAACCATCTAAACGTTCGTGATGCATAAGAACACCTAAGCTTACAGATTCATCTAAATAAGGAATGTTGCGTACAAGCTCATAAGAGTAAATGGAATGTTTTTTAATTTCTTCAAATTCTAATTTAGTAAGTTTTGAAGCCTTATTTAATATAGTTTGGTTAACTTTGGTTTTACCGATATCATGAAGAAATGCTGAATAAGTCAAAAGTGTTAAATCCTTTTTATTGAAATTAAGCCACTTACCTAGCATAGAACTTAAAAGTGCAACATTTACACAATGCCTTGCAAGATATTCATCTATATCCCTAGAATTTGCTATACTCTTTAAAATAGCATTATAATCATTAAGGTTGTCTAAAATTTCTTTAGACATAGTTCTTACTTCTGTTAAGTCTAATTCAACATTTTTTTCTATGCTATTTAAAAAACTACCTATTCGATTTGAAAAATGATTTAATATATTTTCAGTTTCTATTAAATTTTCTTGTCTTGAATTTTGGGAAATAGGAATGGCTACTTGTTCTTGTTCATAAATAGATATAGTGTCTGATGGGTAAAATTCTAGTATTTTTTTAATCATTGAACTATTTAATGCGATTTTTTTCGCAACTAAAGTTAAGCCGTTTAGTACTAAATCTTCAGTCAAAATCATACCAGGTTTTAGTCCGTAAATGTTTATACTTTTAACCTTTGTTTTCATAGATTCATCCCCTTTAAAATAAATTATAAATTCAATGAAATTTCATAAATATTAGTAGGTAAATTATATGTTTAGATAATAGTATTTTACCATACAAACTAACGTTAACCCAAAGGAATGTTTTATATTTATTGACATTAATAATTAAAATATTTATAATTATATAACAGAGCGAAATACTAAGAATTGATTAAGCTTGGATTTTAAAGAGGAGAGAGATAGAAATATGGAAGTATATCTAGATAACAGTGCAACAACTATGCCTTATGAAGAGGTTATTGAGGATGTATGCAGTACTATGAGAAATTATTATGGAAATCCATCGGCGACTCATAGTTTAGGGTTTAAGTCAGAGCAAAAACTTAGGGAGATAAGAGCAAATATTGCGAGTAGTATAAATGCTACAAGTGAGGAAATAATATTTACATCGGGAGGAAGCGAAAGTAATAATTTTCTTATTAAAGGTTTCGCTAAATCCACGTCTCATATAATTACTACTAAAATTGAACATCCAAGTGTAGGAAACACATTTAAGGCATTAGAAGATTTAGGAGCAAAGGTTACATATATTGATGTAGATGCAAGTGGTAGAATCAATATGCAGCAGCTTAAGGAAAGCATAACTAAGAATACTCAAATTGTTAGTATAATGCATGTTAACAACGAGGTAGGGGTTATACAAGACCTTGAACTTATAGGAAAGTTAATTAAAGCGGAAAGCAATAGAGCCAAATTCCATGTAGATGCAGTGCAAAGCTATGGAAAGATTCCTATTGATGTAGAAAAGTATAATATTGATTTATTATCAACTAGTGCACACAAAATCCATGGTCCGAGAGGAATTGGATTTGCATATGTACGTAAAGGCCTCATACCTAATAGTTTAATAAACGGTGGAGGGCAAGAAAGAAATTTAAGATCAGGTACGGAAAATCTTGCTGGAATTGTTGGATTTGGAACCGCAGTTAAAATGATGTTCAAAAATCAGCAAGAGAATTTCAACAATGTTTTAGAGATAAAGAAATATTTTATAGATGAATTATCTCAGCTACATGACGTAATAATTAATAGCAAGTTAGAAGCTCATTTTACTCCTTATATATTAAGTGCTTCATTCAAGGGTGTTAAAGGAGAAGTTTTGCTTCATTCCTTAGAAGAAAAAGGCATATATGTGTCTACAGGTTCAGCATGTTCAGCTAAGAACCCTAATAAAAATAGTGAAGTATTAAGGGCTCTTGGAAGAAATTTAGAAGAGCAAAAGGGAACTATACGGTTTAGTTTTTCGCAGTACAATAACAAAGAGCAAATAGACTATGTAATAAGTGAATTAGACAAATCACTAAAATTTTTGAGAAAGCTAAATATAAGATAATTGAAGCTCATATAAGAAAAAGAGGAGTGCTAACAGATGAGAAAATTGATTTTGGTAAAATACGCCCCGGAAATCTTTTTAAAGGGACTAAACAGAGGTAAATTTGAAAAAAAGCTTAAAGACAATATAAAAAATGTACTAGTTGACTTAGATTACGAATTTGTTGAAGACTCTGGAAGATGGTTTATATTATCACAGCAGATGGATAAAATTATAGAAAAGGTTAAAAATGTTTTTGGTATAATGGAAATTTGTGTTGTTACAGAAATTGAAGCAACTCTTCCAGAAATTGAAAAGCAAGCGCTTATAGATATGAAAGAAAGCTCAGCTAAGACTTTTAAAGTAGAAACTAATAGAGCAAACAAAAACTTTAGCCCGAATTCATTGGACGTAAGTAGAAAAGTAGGGGCTTATATATTACAGAATAATGAAGACGTAACTGTAGATGTACATAATCCACAGTGCACAATAAATGTTGAAATAAGAAAAAGGGCATACATTTATTCTAAAAGAATAAAGGCAGTGGGTGGGTTACCTTATGGAATGAATGGTAGTACTATGCTTATGTTATCAGGCGGCATAGACTCTCCCGTGGCAGGTTATATGATGGCGAGGCGTGGGGTAGAGCTGCATGCAGTTTATTATCATAGCCATCCATATACAAGTGAGAGAGCAAAGGATAAGGTTAAGCAATTAACTAATATTTTAAAAGAATACACTGGAAAATTAACTTTATATGTAGTACCATTCACTGAAATTCAAATGCAAATTATAGAAAAGTGTAGAGAAGATGAATTAACAATAATTATGAGAAGATTTATGATGAGGCTTGCTTGCGCACTTGCAGAAAAATATGGTATAAATTCAGTAACTACTGGAGAAAGCATAGGGCAAGTAGCTAGTCAAACTATGGAAGGGCTTGTAGTAAGTGATGATGTTTCCGATAGACCAGTCTTCAGACCACTAGTCGCTATGGATAAAGTAGATATTATGGACGTTTCAAGAAAGATAGCAACTTATGAAACTTCTATTTTGCCTTATGAAGATTGTTGTACAATTTTTGTTCCTAAACATCCAAAAACAAAACCAAGGTTAGTTGAGATAATAAAGTCAGAATCAGTTTTAGATATTGATACACTGGTTAAAAAGGCAATTGAAGATATGGAAATTTATAAATAAATATATTCATGTTAATAGACTTTAATATGTATTAAATCAGATAAAGTGTAAATAATATTAGAAGAAATATATAGTTGATTTATGATAACTTGTATTTCTCAGCACTAGGATTTTAAAATATATTAAAGAGGTGATTAACATGGCTAAAAAAGGTGGAGAAAAGAAATCAGGTTCCAAGGATACAAAAGATAAAACGCAGAAAAAGAATCAAAAGGGCAATACAGTAGGTTAAATAAAACATATTTATTAAAATGATTGTTAGAAAATACTAAAAAAATGTTGAAAAAAACAATAATATGTGATATTGTATATTTATTACGTAATTATAGTTTTCAATCTAGTTGTAAATTTAGATTTATATGTAAAAGTTTACAGTGAAAAACAAATTTAATAGGTAAATTTGCGTGTTACTGATACAATCAGGCATGAGCATAAGTCATTATAATATGTTAGTTATACTTAATTATAGCTATTATTATGACTTTGCTCATGTCTTTTATTTTTGCTAACATGCCACAAAAGAGAGGGGAATATAAATGAAAAAAGCTTTTGGTGTTTTACAAAAGGTAGGAAAAGCTTTAATGCTGCCAGTAGCGTTATTACCAGCAGCAGGATTATTACTTGGATTTGGTAACATGTTTCAAAGTCCACAGTTCTTAATGAATGCTCCAATATTTAATGCGGGTTGGTTCCAAATGGTAGCTAAAATTATGGAACAGTCTGGGGATGTTATTTTTGGTAACCTTGCATTATTATTTGCAGTAGGAGTTGCAGTAGGACTCGCTGATGGTGAAGGAGTTGCAGGACTTGCAGCAATAGTTGGGTTCTTAATAATGAACAAAACTTTAGGTATTGTTGCTGGAGTTACTCCAGAATTAATAAACAGAGCACATCCACAATTTGCAAGCGTACTAGGTATTCCATCACTTCAAACAGGAGTATTTGGTGGTATTATAATAGGTATTGTAGCGGCGCAATTATATAAAAGATTTTACAATATTGAATTACCTTCATACCTGGGATTCTTTGCAGGTAAGAGATTTGTACCTATAGTTACAGCAGTAGCTGCAATTGGAATAGGTATTGCAATGAGTTTCATATGGCCTCCAATTCAACAAGGGTTAACTGTTTTTTCGAGAAGTATGATTGATTCTAATCCAACACTCGCAGCCTTCGTATTTGGAGTAATAGAAAGAGCATTAATTCCATTTGGATTACATCATATTTTTTATAACCCATTTTGGTATCAATTTGGTGAGTATATAAATAAAGCTGGTCAATTAGTTAACGGAGATCAAGTTATATTCATGGCACAGTTAAAAGATGGTGTACCATTTACAGCAGGAACCTTTATGACTGGTAAATACCCATTTATGATGTTTGGGCTTCCAGCCGCAGCACTTGCAATGATTCATGAAGCAAAACCTGAAAAGAAGGTTCTTGTAACTGGTATTATGGTATCTGCAGCTTTAACTGCTTTCCTAACAGGTATTACAGAACCAATTGAATTCTCATTCTTATTTGTAGCACCATTATTGTTTGGAATTCACTGTATATTTGCAGGATTATCTTTTATGACAATGCAACTTTTAAATATTAAAATAGGGATGTCATTCTCAGGTGGACTTTTAGATTACTTATTATATGGCGTAATTCCCAATAGAACAGCTTGGTGGTTAGTTATCCCTGTAGGCTTAGTGTTTGCAGTAGTTTATTACTTCGGCTTCCGTTTTGTTATAAGAAAATGGAATCTTAAAACTCCAGGTCGTGAAGACGATGTGGAAGAAGACACAAATACGAGCACTGTAAAAACTAATCTTAAAGGTCAAGAACATGCAATAGAAGTATTAAAAGCATTAGGTGGAAAAGAAAATATAACTAATTTAGATGCTTGTATTACTCGTTTACGTGTTAGTGTTAAAGATTCCAAAAATGTTGATAAAGCACAACTTAAGAAATTAGGAGCTGCTGGTGTACTTGAAGTTGGAGACAGCATTCAAGCAATATTCGGAACTAGAGCAGAGCATATTAAAACAGAAATTAAAGAAGTTATAGCTAAGGGTTTAGATAAATAATTTTAAAATGGACCATGAAACAGGTGTTAGAAACTTGTTTCATGGTCTTTTTTTATTATTGAAATATAAAAAGCCCTAGTTATTCAATTATGAATAATTAGGGCTTACATGTCATTGTAAAACTAAATAGGTTTTGATTTATGTTTAAAAATATTAAGTTTAATAGTGAAATATTTATCTAAAAATTTATTTACCCCTTTGCTCATACAAAATCTATAAGCAGAAATAGTAATATAGGACCATATTCCAGCAATAACCCAGCCACCAAGAATATCTGTTGGGTAGTGAACGCCCAGATAAACCCTACTAATTGCAACAAGAATTAAATATATTATTATCAAACCGCTCAAGATATAAGCAATTTTTTTATTCTTTATTTTTTTAAACATAAAGTAAATAAGTACAATTGCTATAGCGGTAGAAATAGAAGCATGTCCACTAGGGAAACTATAACCATGGGCATCAATTAATCGTATTTCCATGGGTCTTAATCTTTTTACTGTGTTTTTAAGGATTAAGTTGGTCAAACCAGTGGCACAGATATTAAAGGCACAACAAATAGCTTCTAATTTGTTTTTCATAAGATATAGTATAATAAAAACTAATAGGCTTATAAAAATCTGAGGTTCAGGGTTTGAAGAATTTGAAATAACAATAAAAAATTGAACCCATGCCCAATGCGTAGAATTTATTAAATAATAAAGCATTTTAATTTAATCATCCTCTCTATATTGCATACAATATTGTGGCGAATACAAGGTACATTCAAAATAATAAGAACAAAAATCGCTACAATATAATATATACAAACTTCCAATTAAGTCATAAGCATAATTAATATTATATCAAATGCTAGAATTAAAAGATACATTTTATAATATTTGTTAACATAACCTTAAAATGTAGACTACATTTTACAATTATAGTTTCAAATTAGAATTGTTTATAAATAAATATTTATTGAAAAACAATAAAAATACATTGAAAAACAAATTATATTGTAGTACTATTGAAATTGTAGGAAATATTAGTACAGGATAGCGGTTGAAGCGAAAGAAGAAAATGAATTAACAATATAAGGTAAATACTAGGAGGATGAATATGGCAATTGTCGTAAATTTAGATGTTATGATGGCAAAAAGGAAGACATCACTGTCAGAGCTCGCAATCAGAGTTGGAATCACAAATGCAAATTTATCTATATTAAAGACTTGTAAAGCAAAGGCCATTAGATTTAGTACCTTAGAGGCTATTTGTAGAGAACTGCATTGCCAACCAGGAGATATACTTGAATACAGCGAAGAGTAGTAAAATTACGGAGGGGTATTTAAAACGGAAAAGAAGTATGACAATAGGCGGTTATTAAATATAAAGCTATGAAAATTATAGATCAAAATTAGTCAGGAGGAAATAGCATGGAGAAAAATATTAGATTTGAAATAATAGCTAAAGATAGATTGGGTATTACCGTAATAATATTAGAAAAAATTTATCTTGCAGCAATAAACCTCCTTTCTGTTGAAGTGTTTCCTAAAAAGATTTGTGTTAAGATGCAAAATATGGATGATGCCAAGAAGGAAACATTAAAAAGGCAGCTTTGTTCAATAGAAGAGGTGATTACCGTTAATGAAATTGACTTACTTAATTATGAAGAAAATGAAAGAAAGCTTTTAGCTATTTTAGATTCAGTAGACGAAGGAATAATGGTTATAAATAAAAAATTTCAAATAGATATCTTCAATAATTATTGTGAAAAGGTATTTCATTGTAAAAAAGAAGAGGTTATAGGCACTGATATTAGAAACTTAATAGGTCAAGATGCTCCAGCTATAAACCTCATAAATAGTGGGCTAAAGTATGATAATGTAGAAGTGAAGGTTAAAACAGAAAGAGGGGAAGTGCATTACTTAACTACAGGAAGACCAATTGTAGACGATAATAATATTACCATAGCTGCAGTTGCATCTATAAAGGATATCCATAAAGCTATAGAAATTGCAAATGTTATCGCTGGAACTACCGAAGGTGCATTTAAGGAAATAGTAGGAAATAGCATTAAAATCGAGAAAGTCAAAAAAATGGTTGAGACTGTAGCTAAGAGTGATTCTACTATACTCTTTAGAGGAGAAAGTGGTACCGGAAAAGAGTTATTTGCAAAGGCGATTCAGAGTTTAAGTAATAGAAAAAATAGTCCCTTTGTAACTGTAAGTTGTGCAGCTCTTCCGGATAATTTAATAGAAAGTGAGCTGTTTGGCTATGAAAAGGGGAGCTTTACGGGGGCCATGAATAGTGGGAAAGAAGGCCTTTTTAAGGAGGCAGATGGGGGAACCTTATTTTTGGACGAAATAGGAGAATTATCTATAGTTTTACAGGCAAAGCTTTTAAGGGTTCTTCAGGAAGGTGTTATTAGAAAGATTGGTAGTACAAAAGAAGAAAGTATAAATGTAAGAATCATTGCGGCTACTAATAGGAACTTAGAAGAGATGATCCAGCAAGGGAAATTCAGAGAAGATTTATACTATAGAATAAATGTTATTCCAATAATTATTCCACCGCTTAGAGATAGATTAGAAGATATTTCATCCTTGGTTACTTTGTTCATTTCTAAATTTAACAAAAGGTTAAACAAAGAAATAAAGGGCGCAGAGCTCTCATTTATAAATATACTACTAGCATATAATTGGCCAGGTAACATACGTGAACTACAAAATGTAATTGAGAGGGCTATGAATTTGTGTGATGGAAAATATATATCTTCACAGAATCTTATTATGGATATAGGTTTAACAAGTAAGGTCGAAAATAAAAATGATTTTGATGTGCATAAAGCTTTGAAGCTTAAGGAAGTGGTAGAAATTTGTGAAAAACAGGCAATAGTAACTGCCCTCTCGAAAAATAAAAGCTTGAGAAAAACAGCAAAGGAATTAGGGGTTTCCCACACTACTATTATAAATAAAATTAAAAAATATGAAATACATGAACGTTAAATAGATTAAAAGTGTAAAGAATACTTTCCGTATGGAAAGATAACTTTACACTTTTATTTCGTAAATGGTTATAAAAAGTTCCAGTTTAAAAATAAAATCAAAGCTATGGGTTTTATAATATTAAATTAATCATGCTATATGTGATTTAAGGGTTTTATAATAAGAATTAAAAGATTGATTTAGTAAAAGTGGCAGCAAAATTGCTTATAAATATCTATTATATGAAGAAATAATCACTTTAGGAGGAATTATAATGGATAGAGAACATTTACGTAATAGTGGATTCGCAACTAAAGCAATACATGGTGGAAATAAGAAGGATCAATATGGATCACTCGCTACTCCAATACATCAAACAG
>Ga0209123_1000638_pt1 | contig 42149 bp, 38 predicted proteins | sample BarGraIncu00431A_FD_184500 | JGI IMG/M metagenome (GOLD analysis project Ga0209123, IMG submission 184500) | Arctic peat soil microbial communities from Barrow, Alaska, USA - Barrow Graham LP Incubations 004-31A (SPAdes) (version 2) | ecosystem: Environmental > Terrestrial > Soil > Wetlands >...
TTATCGTTGTGGGTAATAATGGTGTTCGCCGTACCCAAATCCATGGCGATTTCTTGTGTAAAAGAAAATATACCCATAGTCTTATTAATGTTTAAAATGTCTGAACCCGGTCATTACCATCGCCAAACCATGTTCGTTACAATAATCTACTGATTTTTGATCGTTAATAGAACCACCTGGATGAACAACAGCCTTAATGCCTGCCTGATCAGCGATTTCTACACAATCGGGGAAAGGGAAAAATGCGTCTGAAGCCATAACTGCTCCGTTCAAATCAAACTCAAAGCTTGCAGCTTTTTCAATTGCCTGACGCAATGCATCAACCCTGGAAGTTTGGCCGATACCGCTTGCACACATTTGCTTATTTTTTGCAAACACGATGGCATTTGATTTGGAATGTTTTACAACAATATTTGCAAACAACAAATCTTCAATTTGCGAAGCAGTCGGTACAACATTTGTAACACTTCTCAAATCTTCAGGAGTTTCTGTTTGCAGATCCTTATCTTGTACCAAAACACCGTTGAGTAAAGAGCGGAATTGTTTTTTAGGTGAAAACGTTTCCTTTTGAATCAAAATAATGCGGTTCTTCTTGGATGTCAATATTTTCAGAGCCTCAACGTCGTAATCAGGAGCGATGATAACCTCTAGGAAAATCTTATTGATTTCTTCAGCAGTTTCTTTATCAACAACAGCGTTTGTGATCAAAACACCACCGAAAGCAGAAACCGGGTCACCAGCTAATGCATCTTTCCATGCATCGATCAAATTTGGTCTACTGGCTATTCCGCAAGCGTTGTTATGTTTTAAAATGGCAAAGGTAGTTTCGTTGAAATCATTGATCAATGAAACTGCAGCATCGATATCCAACAAATTGTTGTAAGAAATTTCCCTGCCTTGAAGCTGTTCAAACATTTCGCCAAAATTTCCGTAGAAGAAACCACGTTGATGAGGATTCTCTCCATAACGCAGACTTTTTGCATTGTCGGATGCACAACGGAATTGAGAACCTTCACCACCATCAAACCAATTGAAAATGGCAGAATCATATAAGGATGAAACACCGAAAGCTTCTTTGGCAAACCATTGACGATCTTCAATGGAAGTTTCAGCACCCTTTTCATTTATAATATTGGCAAGCGGAGCATACTGAGCTTTGGATGCCACAATCACGACATCGTTAAAATTCTTTGCAGCTGCACGAATGAGTGAAATACCACCAATATCTATTTTTTCAACAATTTCATCAAATTCAGCACCGGATGCCACTGTTTCTTCAAATGGATATAAATCAACAATAACCAGATCAATAAGCGGAATTTCAAATTCAGCACATTGTTGTTGATCAATTTCCAGATCCCTGCGAGCCAAAATACCACCAAAAACTTTGGGGTGAAGCGTTTTAACGCGGCCACAAAGAATGGAAGGATATCCGGTTAAATCTTCAACTGCCTCGCAAGGTAGTCCTAATGATTCAATGAATTGTTGTGTACCACCGGTAGAAAGGAATGTGACTCCTTGCTCGTGTAATTTTGTCAGGATTTCGTCGAGGCCATCTTTGTGGTAAACCGAAACCAAGGCTGTTTTAATAACTTTGTTTGCAGACATATAGTATTATTTGTTTGAATCAAAACAGGATGATAGTTATAGGCCGCAAAGCTACACAATTCTTCGTGTTTAACGGCATAATTTTTCATAAAAAAAACGTTGAAATCTTACAAAAAGGTTTGTTTTAATGCCGACTCCCGATTAATTGAAAACACCATCCCGCATCATATCAACAGACCAACTAAATAAAACTTACTATAGAGGAATTCACCTTTTTTCAAAAAAAAATTAAAAAATATTTGGATAATTAAAAAAAAGGTTATTTCTTTGCAGTGTCTTAGTACATTAATACACCAAAACAAGAAAACCATGATTGAGCTGAAAAGTATGAATTTCGCTTATTCAAAGAAAAAGAAAATCTTTGATGACTTAACACTGACCATAGAAGAAGGGCATATCTATGGTTTACTGGGAAAAAATGGAGCCGGAAAAACCACTCTGTTGAAATTAATGACGGGATTATTGTTCCCACAAAGCGGTCTTACCACTGCTTTTGGCATAGATACCAAAAAACGTCATGTCAATATGCTGGAAGAAATCTATTTTCTACCGGAAGAAATCTGGTTGCCGGATGTCAATGTTGCCGGATATTTGAAAATGTACGCTAACTCCTACCCGCGTTTTAGCCACGAACTATTCCAACGTTGCCTGAAAGAATTTGAGATTGACCCCATTGATAAATTTAAGAGAATGTCATTGGGGCAACGTAAAAAAGTAGCCATCAGTTTTGCATTGGCAACACAATGTAAGATTCTCATTATGGATGAACCGACAAATGGCCTGGACATTCCTTCAAAAGGTCAATTCAGAAAACTGTCAGCGGAACTGATTGGCGATGATCGTTGCATTATCTTATCCACCCATCAGGTTCGGGACCTGGAAAGCCTCATCGATACAGTTATTATTCTGGATGACAGTCATATTCTCATGAATAATACCATTGATCAGATTTGCAAAAGAATAGTCTTCAAAACACTCGGATCTCTTGACAATCAACCGGATGTAATCTACAGTGAATTTACACCAAAAGGTTACCTTGCTGTAACTCCAAATATGGATGGTTCGGATAGCAAAGTCGATTTGGAGATCCTGTTTAACATGACCACCCAGAACGCAAATCTTATGAAACAAATGTTTAACCACTAAATCAAACTAGATATGTTTTCCATTAAACGATTTTTTGAGCAGTTTAAGATCATCTGGATGCAGAATAGTCAAAGGATATTTTTAAATATTGGCATTTTGACATTGCTTATTATTTTTATTAACTTTTTGATTTTCAATCAATACATCGATAAATTCCATTTTGGACTGGGGGGAGGCATCATCGCTTTTATGACATTTATCAGCAGCGCGAATGTCTTTTCATCCTTGCAGCAAACGAGTTCAGGCATTCATTATTATATGACACCTGCAACCATCACGGAGAAATATGCAGCAGCGTGGTTCTACTCTTCCTTTTTTACTATTTTTGTTTATTCAATAACCGTTTTTTTAATCTATATTTTTTCAATTTCAGTAGGTAATTTATTCACCGATTTTCATCTCAGTTTAAACTTACCAAACAGTGAAATGCTTTGGCAGGGGCTTTTAGGCATTCTGTTTTACCAATCTTTTTTCTTTCTGGGAGCTACTGTTTTCAAGAAAAATCCGTTCTTAAAAACATTACTCTGTATAATACTGTTTCTTATGGTTGTTGCCGTAATCACTAAAGTTTTAATGATCTGGTTAATGGGAGGAATTGAAGATATGAACTCCTACCAATGGAATCTGGAAATAAACGATTTAAGCGATTTCGAAAAACTGAACATGTCATTTGATTACAAGACCTTAGTTAACATTGCTAAGATTATTCTGATCAGTATCCCTTTAATCTGCTGGCTTGCAGCTTATTTCAGACTAAAAACGAGGCAAATCTAAACCAATGGACTTCAACGATAACAAAGCTATCTATCTGCAAATATCAGAGCTAATCTCTGAGCAGATCCTGACGGGGCACTGGCCCCCTCAGGAAAAAGTCCCGTCTGTCCGTGAAATGGGAATAACACTGCAAGTAAACCCCAACACCGTCCTTCGGACCTACGACTTTTTGCAACAAAGAAACATCATTTTCAACAAACGTGGAATTGGTTATTTTGTAGAGAATGATGCTGTTGAAAAAATTATTAAATATCGACGGGAAGATTTCTTCACAAATATATTGCCTAACTTTTTGAAAACAATAACTTTGCTGAAAATTGAGCCGGAAGAGATTATGGAAAAGTATCAGGAATACCTCCGTAAATCTTCATACAGCCTTCCGGGTCAGGCCAAATAACGACCCAATAACACACTATTAGCCAAGACAATGATAAATTTTGAAAACATACACAAGACCTATCCCGGTGCTCAACCTTTGCATGTCTTAAAAGGTATAAATCTGACTATCGAAGAAGGAGAATTTGTTTCCATCATGGGAGCTTCCGGTTCAGGTAAGTCTACCATGTTAAACATTCTGGGAATACTTGACGATTACGATACCGGTAATTATTACCTGAACGGAAAACTGATCAAGAATTTAAGCGAGACCAAGTCGGCAGAATACAGAAACCATATGATCGGTTTCATTTTTCAGTCGTTCAATCTGATTCCATTTAAGAATGCTTTAGAGAATGTGGCTTTACCGCTTTATTACCAAGGTATTACACGAAAAAAGCGTCAATTGATGGCTATGGAATATCTGGACAGGATGGGACTGAAAGATTGGTGGCATCACTTTCCAAATGAATTGTCAGGTGGACAGAAACAGCGTATAGCCATTGCACGTGCACTGATTTCCCAGCCTAAAGTCATCTTGGCTGACGAACCTACCGGAGCTTTAGACAGCACCACAACAGAGGAGGTCATGGGAGTTCTATCCGATGTAAATGCAAGCGGTATCACCATGATCATTGTCACACACGAAAAGTCGGTTGCCGACAAGTCCAGACGCATCATACATTTAAAAGATGGGATTATTGAATCCGACAACCTGAATCAATTATGAGATTCTTTGAATTTGATACCTTGCATGAAATTCTCGCAACCATGCGGGAAAGTAAACTCCGTACTTTTTTAACGGGTTTTGCCGTTTCGTGGGGAATTTTCATGCTCATTGTTCTTCTCGGTTCGGGTAATGGTTTAAAAAACGGGATAACGTCCAACTTCGGAGAAGAATCCACCAACGTAATGGAGATGTGGGCAAGACAAACAACCATTCCCTACAAAGGATACAAGTCACATAGACAACTTGTTTTCACCAACCGCGAAATGGAAATTCTTAAAGCCCAATACCCACAAATAGACAAAATAACAGGGCGTATCTTCAGAAATCCCGTCGTTAGTTATGGGGACGAATACGGAAACTACAATCTTGAAGGCGTGATGCCTGATTTCAAGGAAATAAACGGCGTTAAAATCAATACCGGAAACGGAAGGTTCCTGAATCTGATAGATATGGAACAGGAACGAAAAGTCATCGTTATTTCCAAAAAAGTGGCGGATGCACTTTTCAAAAAGGAAAATCCACTGGGCAAATGGGTAAAGGTTGACAACATTTCTTTTCAGGTGGTTGGTATCGATACCAAAGCATCCAGAGATCAGGGTGGATACTGCTACATACCCCACTCCACGGCTCAGAAGATATACAACAAAGCCAATAAAACCGACAACATCCGATTAACGGTCACGGGTTTAGTCACCAAGGAGGAAAACGAAAATTTCGAAAAACAAATTCGAAAAACACTCTCCAGAATTTTGATTGTTGACCCGGAAGATGAACAAGCTATTGGAATTTGGAACCAGGCAGCAGATTACGTACAAACCATGACGATTTTTTCAACCATTGATCTGTTTGTCATCTTTATCGGACTTTGTACGTTGATAGCAGGTATCGTGGGCGTAGGAAACATCATGGTGATTACCGTCAAGGAAAGAACCCGTGAATTTGGCATCAAAAAAGCACTCGGAGCTACCCCTGGAAACATTTTGCTTTCCATCCTTTTGGAATCAGTGGTCATAACAACCTCGTTTGGATATATGGGCATGCTTTTCGGAATGGGACTTCTTGAGCTCGTCGGTTTAGCCTTTTCAGGAGGAGGTGGAGGTGGAGAAAACGGTCAGCCGGCCATGACTGTATTTAAAGATCCATCCGTTGATTTGAGCACCGTGTTGTTGGCCACTTTTATACTGATAGTTTCAGGCCTGATTGCCGGATATATCCCGGCCAGAAAAGCGGTAAGGATTAAACCCATTGAAGCCATGCGTGCCGAATAGTTTTTAATATTATAAAAAAAGACCATGTTTGATTTAGATAAATGGCAAGAAATCTGGATGACCATTTCCAGGAACAAAACCAGAAGTATTTTCACCGCATTCGGTGTATTCTGGGGAATTCTGATGCTCACCCTCCTGCTTGGTACCGGTAATGGACTCGAAAACGGCATGAAAAGTAACATTGAAGGGGTGGCAACTAACTCCTGTTTCTTCTATGCAGATATAACAACTGTTCCATTTAAAGGTTTCAAGAAAGGACGCTCCTGGAATATGAAGAATTCAGACATTAAAGTTATTCTGGCAAATGTTCCTGAGATTAAATACCTGGCACCCATGTTGTTCGGAGGAGGTGGTGGTCAAAACAACACCGTCCGTGGTGATAAAGCCGGGACGTTCAATGTGATGGGTAATTATCCGGATTATGCCCACGTACAGGAACAAAAAATCATCTACGGGCGATACATCAACAACGTTGATATACTGAACAAACGGAAAGTCTGTTACATAGGAAACAACATCTATAAAGCACTATTTAAACCAGGAGAAAATCCAATTGGACAGGTTATCCGTAGCAATGGCATTTATTATACAGTTGTTGGTGTCGGCTCAGGTCTGGGCAAAATAGAACTCGGCGGAAAAAGCGATGACCAGGTCGTCTTACCTTTTACCACCATGCAAACTGCTTATAATCAAGGTGACATCATCCACTTTATGGCTGCCGTCGCAAAAGATAATGTGGATGCCTCCTATGTGGAAAAAGAAGTAAAGAAAATTCTGAAAGCCAGAAACGACATCTCCCCAACGGATGAAAGAGCCGTTGGCAGTTTTAACATCAGTCAGATTTTCAAGATGTTCAGTTACCTTTTTCTTGGAATTCGGATACTTATCTGGATAGTTGGCTTGGGAACCTTGATAGCAGGAGCCATCGGAGTAAGCAACATCATGCTGGTATCCGTTCGTGAACGCACCAAGGAAATCGGTATCCGGCGGGCTTTGGGTGCCAAACCCAGAGACATCATGTCTCAAATCATCAACGAAAGTTTGGTTTTAACGGCTATTGCAGGCTTTATCGGACTTAGCCTCGGAGTGGGCATTTTAGCCTACTTTGACAACTACATCAACAATTTACCACCAGAACATAAAATTTTCCTTCAAAACATCATGATTAAATTTGACGTTGCCATTTCAGCATCCGTGGTGCTTGTCATCATAGGCTTGCTTGCCGGGTTGCTTCCAGCCTGGAGAGCCATGCAGATCAAACCAATTGAAGCATTAAGCGAAGAATAAACCTTGACAAAAACAATCAATAAAAAACGTAGATATGAAAAAGTTTTTCAAAATTTTTGGATTAGTCCTACTGGGGTCACTGATCATAGGAACCTTTGTATTTTTATGGAAGAAATCCCGTCCGGTCGTAGTGACTTATGAAATTGTAAATGTCACCAAGGGTGATATTGAAAAAAAAGCGGTGGCAACCGGTAAGGTTGAAGCCCGCAATGAAATTCAGATCAAACCACAGATTGCAGGTATCATTGTAGAACTCTTCAAAGAAGCCGGCCAATCGGTTAAAAAGGATGAAATCATAGCCAGGGTCAAAGTTATTCCCGATATGGTCAGTCTGAACTCTGCCCAATCAAGGGTAAATATTTCCAGCATCAATCTGAAGCAGGCTCAAACGGACTACAACCGTCAAAATGAATTGTTTGCGAAAAACGTGATTTCCAAGGAAGAGTTTGAAAAAAGTCTGGTTACTCTTAAATCTTCAAAAGAAGAGTATGAATCAGCCAAAGACAACCTGGATCTGACCAAGGATGGCATCACCAAAAAATCAGGCGCTCAAAGCAATACCCTGATTCGTTCTACCATTGACGGTATGATTCTGGATATTCCTGTCAAAGTCGGAAACTCCGTAATTCAAACCAACAGTTTCAACGAAGGCACCACCATCGCTACCATTGCGAATATGAACGACATGTTGTTTATCGGAAAAGTGGATGAAACCGAAGTTGGAAAGATTCATAAAGGCATGCCTCTGATCCTGAGTATAGGTGCACTGAACGACCAGAAATTCAACGCCAATCTGGAATACATTTCGCCCAAGGGAACGGAAGAAAGTGGAGCTATTCTGTTTCAAATCAAAGCTGCCGCAAAAATCCCAAACAATGTTTTTGTCCGGTCTGGTTACAGTGCCAATGCTGAGATTGTGCTATCGAGTGCCAAAAAGGTGATCACCATTCCTGAAAGTACCATTGAATTCAACAAAGACACAGCAAGTGTTCAGATACTCACCAATAAAGATCCTCAGACTTTCAAAAGACAAATCATCACTACCGGACTTTCCGATGGTATCAACATTGAAGTTAAAACTGGTCTGAAATTGACCGACAAACTACGTGGTACAGCCATTGATCCGAAAGCAAAAGACAAGAAATAGCATTTAATTAAACAGTCATTCTACCTATGAAAAAATATATTATTGCGGCATTTTCCATTTTGCTTACAAGCGGAACGGTGCAGGCACAGCAAAAATGGACCCTGGAAAAATGCATTGAATATGCATTGGAAAATAACATTACCCTTAAGTCGACCGAACTGACTACCAAATCGCAGGAAATCAGGCTACAAATGGCCAAAAATCAGAGGTTGCCGGATTTAAATGGTTCAGCTTCAGGTTCCTTAAATTTTGGACAGTCCTTAAACAGTAATAATACGTACGAAAATAAAAACTCCAGCAGCTATTCTGCAGGTTTGAATACCAACGTAGTCCTATTCAACGGTTTTCAGACGAAAAATTCAATCGAAGTACAAAAATTCACGCTGCAAGCCTCTTTGGAAGAATTGAAAAAGGCCAAGGAAAGCATGTCTGTCAATATCGCATCTGCTTTCCTTCAGATTTTACTCAACAAGGAGCTTTATCAGGTTTCTCTGGAACAAGTACAATTAAGTCAGACGCAATTGACACGTTACGAAAATATGGCCGATCTTGGCAAAATACCTGCGGGACAAGTTTTTGAAGCAAAATCGCAATTGGCCAAAGACAAACTTAGTGCCGCCCAAAGTCTGAGTAACCTTCAACTTTCGATACTTGACCTTTCACAGTTACTTGATTTAAAAGAGTGGACGGATTTCGACATCGTTTCACCAACTATCTATATGCAAATGTTGGCAATGACTGCTCAACCGGCAGATGAAATTTTCAACTATGCCGTTGCTAATAAAGCCTCTGTTAAAGCTTCTGAAAGCCGTTTAAAAAGCAGTGAGAGTAGTTTGAAGGTAACTCAAGGGGCATTATATCCAAGCCTTTCGCTTTGGGGTTCCTATTCCAGCAGATATTACCCGGATATGATGATTGTTAACCCAACCACAAATGTATATTCTAAGGCTTCTTTTTCGAAACAGATTGACATAAATGCAGGTACGGCTTTTGGATTAAGTTTGAACATCCCCATATTTAACCGTTTTGCAACCCGCAACAATATCAAGCTTTCCAGAATTGACGTTGAAAACGCAAAACTGGAATTGGATAACACGAAAAAGACACTTTACAAGGAAATCCAACAAGCCTGGTTTAGTGCTACCACAGCATCCGAAAAATACGTCGCCTCGGGTGAAGCAGTCACCTATTCTGAAGAAGCCTATCGCTTTGCCGAAGAGAAATTCAACAACGGCAGATCGACCATCTATGAATTCAATGATGCCAAAATGAACCTGGCATCCGCCAGATCCAATCAACTTCAGTCCAAATACAATTACTTGTTCAGTATTAAGATTCTGGACTTTTATAAAGGAGAAACGATTAAACTATAAATTCAGACTTTCAGTAACAAACCCTTCGGGGAATTGCATGGTCAGGCAATGCAACGAACCATGCTGTTGAAGCAAAGGCATGCAATTAATGCCGACAATTTCTCTGTTGGGAAAAGCCTGCTGAAGCTTCTGAATGGCCACTTCATCTTTTGGTGAACCGTAAACAGGAAGCAAGACAGCACCGTTTATTATCAGAAAATTGGCGTAAGTGGCAGGCATACGCTCCTGCTTGTAATAGACCGGATCAGCCATGGGGAGTGCTATCAAACGATAGGGCTCTCCATTTAATGTTCGGAAAGCACGTAGCTCTGCCTCCATTTGAAGAAGCTCTTCAGTATGTTCATCCTCTGCATCACCGGGTGCTACATAAGCAATGGTGCGCGCATCGCAAAAACGAGCCAACGTGTCAATGTGGCTGTCGGTATCATCCCCTGCCAAATAGCCGTGCCTCAACCAAAGCACTCGTTCCAGGCCAAAATTTTCCAACAGATAGTTTTCGATTTCCTCCTCGCTCCTATATTCATTGCGATTCACGGAAAGCAGACATTCAGCTGTTGTGAGCAAGGTTCCTTGTCCATCGGACTCCAGACTTCCACCTTCCAAAACAAACGGCATCCGGTTAATGTATTCTACGTCCAGACTGAAGGCCTTTTCCCCGTAAAGTGAAAAAGTGAGCTGGTTGTCCAGATTTGCAGGGAATTTCATGCCCCAGGCATTGAATGTAAAGTCATAGATGGTGGGAACATGGTCTACAAACACGGAAATAGCCCCGTGATCTCTGGCCCAGGTATCGTTGGAAGGTAACTCGTACAGAAACAAACGGTCACTATTTTCCATCCCCACCAGTTCAAGTACTTTTGATGCATCCTGACAGACCACAATCAACGCTTGCCTTTTCAAAATTTCCCTGGCAATAGCGACGAAACAAGGTGTTACCTCATCCAGAACATCGGACCAATCGGTACCTTCATGGGGCCATGTAAGCTGAACGGCAGACTGTGGAAACCATTCGGGTGGGAAAAAAATCGTATTCATTTGTTTTGAAAATGGTTTAAAATTTATAAGTCATTTTGAAATACGAAAAAACCCCTGTGCTTCCATTGGTGTTTTCAACCAGTAGGCCTGTATGCAAACCGCCTTCCCATCTGGGTAGACCCGATCCGTTTATTTCCCATAAACCATCCTTACCCGGGCAGACTGCCCAGAACTTTTGATCGTAAGACCAGAAGCATGAAAACCATCTTCCGTTAATGGCCTCTATCTTCAGATAGATCGGAACATTTGTAGTAGCAGGAACTGAAGATATGATTTGCTTGATGCCATCCTTCATCTGGTATAAAACTACTTCAGATTTTCCAACAGCAAGACTGAGGAAATTTTTAGGTCCCCCATAGATGCATAAACCTTTCAAATTGTCGCTTTGATTGGTCACACAGGTTTCCATCGTATAAAGACCTGTTTGAGGGCTCAATCCCAGAAAAGCAGATTCAGTATCGTTGCTAGCCAGCATCAGTTGTTTGGGTGATCTGACAATTTCCGGTTTAGCCAGGCGCATGTTCCATTGCCAGAATTTTTCATTTTCACTGGAGGTAAAATCATCCTCAAAAATAGTGTTGCGTTTTTGAACGGTATTTTTGAAGGGCGTTTCAGCTTGCAGGGAAGGTTTATTACCATATCTAAAATATGGCCAGCCCGTTTTCTCATCCCACAACATTTCATCCAACATGGCCTGACGACCGATGTATTCAAAATCTTTGACATTGTATGCATGATAGAGATAGAAAAAACGTTTGTCCGGTGTTTGAACCAAAGTACCGTGACCTGTACAAACCCATTGTTCTCCACCTTTCATCAGAGCCTGCTCTTCGTATTGTTCCCAGTTCCCGTTCCTCAGCGTTTTGGAACGAGCTACCCGCACATTATACGTGCATCGGTTGTCGCAGCAACCTCCAATCGAATATAATAAATAGTAATAGCCATCGTGTTTGACAAGACATTCACCTTCATCGCCACGACCTACCCATCCTTTGTTGTGCTGAGTCAAACTGAAAGATTCTCCTTTTAAAGACAATCCATCTGCACTCAATTCGGAACCCAATATTTCAATCGGACGTTCGCCGCCAATACCATAAGCTTTCCACGTCACATAAAGCTTTCCATCATCGTCTTTGAAAACAAAAGCGTCAATGGCTTCTTTTCCCCATTCTATCAACATACCTTGATCCTGAAATCCTTTATTGATATCTTTTGTAGTAGCCACTCCGATGCAGGAGACGTTATCACTTTTTCTTTTTGCTGTATAATAAACAAAGTAGGTACCGTTGTTGTAGTACAATTCGGGAGCCCAGAAACTGCCTGCAATCCATGTCGGCGGAGTTGTGAATATGGCTCCCATCCTTTTCCAGTTGATTAAGTCTGTTGATTGATACAGTGGATAAGCAGGCACATAATCGGAAGACGTACCGGCTGCATAATAATTTTCACCAACCCGAATCACAGAGGGATCCGGAAGATTTCCTGCAATGATTGGATTTCGGTAGGTATTTACTATCTTGGCCTGAGAATTCATTTTCTCAGCTAAACCACAAAAAAACAGAAGGCAAAAGAATTTAATGATTTGATTTTTCATGTGTAAAAGGCATTGCATGTTTGATTGATATTGAGCACAAAGATAAGACTATACAATTAAATAACATGTGATTTTGAAAAAAACACCTGAACAGGAAGTGATAGAAGTTTGTTAAAAACAAATAATTTAAATATACTTTTTTAAATGCAAAATATACCGCCTGATTTCATTCAAAATATCGTTAAGTATGGTTATTTGATCATTGTCTTATTGGTATTTCTACAGGAAGTTGGATTCCCAAACCCCATCCCAAATGAGTTGGTACTGGTGTTTTCAGGTTATCTGTGTTTTACAGGCATGCTAAATATCCTTATGGTCATACTGTCTGCAATGGTGGGTGATTTGCTTGGGAGTGGCATTCTTTTCTCGGTGTTCTTTTTTTTCGGTAGAGGCATTATCAAGCGAAAACCACGCTGGTTTCCTATTTCACAAAAAAAATTGCATAAAATATCCCTGCTACTTCAAAATAAGGGTCTTACAGGAATAATCATTGGGCGATTGTCACCCTTTATTCGTGGATATGTTTCCGTTCTGATGGGGTTGATTAATTTTCCTGCAAAAAAATATGTTGTCGTTTTGATTATGACTGCTATTTTCTGGGCTTGCTTTTATGTATTTACCGGATTTTTAATAGGGCCTTACTGGAATTTATTGTCCGGTTACATTACAAACGGGTTTTCAGATTTAGGTTTTATACCGCTTATCCTTTTACCTATCATCGTACTAATGCTGGTCATCCTGTTTTTATCCAAATTTTATAAGCAAAAAAGTTTAAAATCATGAGGTTACACATTGTGTCGGAAACGGAGTATTTTATAAAGGGAAATGGCGTTCATACGGCATTTGTCGATCATGTGGAACTAATGAAAAGTACTGATAACGTTGAAGTGGTTGTAAATAATGAAGGTCACGGTGATATTTTTCATTGCCATACGTATGGACCGTATTATTTTCTGAAAGGCTTTCGGTATAAAGGACGTCGTGTGTATACAGTCCATGTTATTCCTGATTCAATAAAAGGTTCGTTGCCTGGGTGGCACTTTTTCATGCCTTTTGTAAAATGGTATCTGAAACAAGTCTATTCGTTTGCTGATGTATGTATTGCCATATCACCCCGGGTTGAGGAGGCTATTCTGGAATCCGGTGCAAACACTGAAATAGTACGCATTTCTAATCCGATTCCTACGGAAAAATGGAAATCCTCGTCGGAAAAAAGGAAAGAAGGTCGGGCATTTTTGGGTATCGGAGAAAATGATTTTTTGGTACTTGGTGTAGGTCAATTGCAAGCTCGAAAAGGCGTTGAGGATTTCATCGATGTTGCAAAAGCAATTCCGGAAGCAAAATTCGTATGGGCAGGTGGCCGACCCTTTAAAACTATGACTGAAGGCGTAGCCCGGATTAACAAACAAATTGAAAATGCACCTTCAAATACAAAGTTTACCGGTATACTCGATTTGGAATTGATGCCACTCATATACAATGCAGCCGATATGTTGCTGTTCCCTTCGTATCAGGAAAATTGTCCGTTAGCACCCATGGAGGCAGCTGCTTGTGGTTTGCCGGTTGTCTTTCGCGATCTGGAAGAGTATAAAACCCTCTATGAACACGAATACCTCCAGGCTAAGGATATCCATGATTTCATAAAAATCATCAGGCACTTAATGAATGACCGGACATATTACGAGGATGCTGTTTTTCTTTCGGCAAAACTGGTCAGGCAGTTCGACAAAAATGGTGTTCGTGAAAAGCTGATTCATCTTTATCAACGTTTAAATGAAGAAAAGATGGCCTACTCTCATTTTAGATTTTAAAATTAAAAAAATCCTGAAATAGCCCTACAAATTAAGTAAAGCCATTTCAGGATTAACATCTGGTTCTAATTCTTAAATTGTCTTATTATTTGAAATACCTATTGTATAAACCTTCAAAACCTTTTCCGTGACGGGCTTCGTCTTTACACATTTCATGAACAGTATCGTGGATAGCATCCAGATTCAACTGTTTTGCACGTGTAGCAATACGTTTTTTGTCTTCGCAAGCACCTTGTTCGGCATCTTTGCGTTTGGCCAGATTTGTTTTGGTGTCCCACACAACATCTCCCAGTAGTTCAGCAAATCTGGATGCATGTTCTGCTTCTTCCCAAGCGTATCTTTTAAATGCTTCTGCAACTTCAGGATAACCTTCCCGATCTGCCTGGCGACTCATTGCCAAATACATACCAACTTCTGTGCATTCTCCGATGAAATGATTGTTCAAATCTTTGATCATCTCCTCGTCGCATCCTTTGGCAATGCCAATGACGTGTTCGTCTGCAAAAGTTAAAGCACATGCGCTTTCTACGACTTCTACAAATCTTTCACCAGAAGCTTTACAAACCGGACATTCATCTGGAGCAGAGTCACCTTCATGAACATAACCACATACCGTACATCTAAATTTCTTCTTCATTTTTTGATCGTTTTAAACATTAAAAATTATTTTAATTCCGTTGAGCAATTCTTACAAATACCTCTGTAATAACAATGAACCTCGGTAATAACATGCCCTCCGGCATCAATTTCTTTTGCAAAAGATGATTGAGGCAAATCATAGATTCTTCCACATTTTGTGCAAAAGAAATGAGTATGCGGTGTGATGTCACCATCAAAACAAACTTTATTCTCATCAATGGTCAGCATCAGGGCTGCTCCATTTTCTGACAATAATTTGAGCGTATTATACACTGTCGTCTTTGACAAAGTAGGCATGGTTTCACTTAAATTCGTATATATCTCTTCTGCCGATGGATGCGTGCTATGAGTTAACAAATAATTCATAATCGCAATCCTTTGTGCGGATGGTTTTACATTATACGTTAGTAGTTTACTGTATGCGTCCATTGAAAATTGGGTTGTCTAATTATTTGTAATGATTACATTTTTGTAACTGGTACAAATGTAAGGGTATTTTTGATTAAAACAAATGGAATTAAAAATTTTATTGAAAAAAAATGATTTTTTTCAATAGCTCTATCAATATTCTATAACCCTACCGATAAAAAGCAATAAAAGCATCAGAACCGATAAAAACAAAAAAACACGGAACCAAAAGGTTTCGTGTTTTTTTGTGGCGAAAGCTGGAAATAATCCGGTCACATTGACATACAAGTTCACAAACATTACCTACTCATAAGCAGTGTTATATCAAAATGAAAATGCATTCATTTTTGTGTCATTTTGTGCAAATGAAAAATCAATTTAGCCATTGACAGTAGCTTGTCAGATACATATATTTGTGTTGAAATCTAAACTAAACATTTTATCTCCTAAAATTATTGAACGGAGGAGAACAGTTATAGCAACCGAATCGATAGCATTCATCAATAGTTTAGGCTAAAGTTTAAACAGACATTATGAAATACACCTCTTATCTTTTCATCCTATTTGTCCTTTTTTTCTTTATAAACAGCAGATTAGAGGCGGCTGTTAAAATCACTGATCTCCGATGTGAGAATCTTACAAATCCAAACGCGATAGATAACATTAAGCCCCATTTTAGCTGGAAAATAAAATCGGATCTTCCGATGCATCAGCAATCCTATGAAATACAGGTTGCATCTGATAGTTTATTAATGATAAATGGTTCGGCTGATTTATGGAATTCAGGTAAAATAGACACTTCTGCATCCGTCATGGTGTCCTACAATGGAATAGGGTTGACAGCACGCTCTCTGTGCTATTGGAGAGTCAGGGTATGGAACGATCAAGGAGAAGTTTCAGATTGGGCTCCCATCGCTCGTTTTGGCATAGGTATCCTTGATAAAGCCGATATACAGGGAAGTTTTATCGGACTGGAAGGCGTGAAAACACCTATTTTAAGACATAAATTTACTATTTCAGGCAAGAATATTACCTTTTTGCACGTAAATTCACTGGGATACCACGAAGTTTATATAAATGGCAATAAAGTAACTGAAGATGTCCTTTCACCGGCCGTTTCTCAGTTGAACAAAAGATCACTGGTTAATACCTACGATGTGACATCTTACCTCCAGGAAGGAGAAAACGAAGTGGTTATCTGGCTGGGTCAGGGATGGTATAAGAAAACTACTTTTGGTGGTCTGTATACTGTACAAGATGGTCCTTTGGTCAGAGCCGAATTGGATATTTTACAAAATGGTACATGGAATACCTTGTTGGTTACTGATGCCAGCTGGGAAGGAATAGCGAGCGGATATTCGGATACAGGCCCCTGGATGGCAACGATGTTTGCAGGAGAACAGGAAAATGCAGCAAACAACCCCACAGATCTGAATACCGCTACATTGGATCAGTTAACATGGCTTCCTGTTGTAATCAAGGTCGTTCCGAAACATGAGATTTCTCCGGAAATGTCTGAACCAAACCGGATTCAGGAAACAATCAAGGCTAAAATTATTAAAAAGATCAATTCCACCACCTGGTTGGTGGATATGGGCAAGTCACTGAATGGTTGGTTTGAGCTAGCCTTTCCCCAGCTATCAAAAGGGGCTAAGATTACTATCGATTACTGTGATTATTTGAATGCAGATGGAACTTTGCCGGATCAGGGGCAAAAAGATGTTTACATCGCATCCGGAAATGCAAATGAGGTATTTCGCAATAAATTTGACAGCCATGGATTCCGATACGTTAAAATTTCAAATCTGGCTGTTCAACCTAAACTGGAAGACATCAACGCTTATCTGATTCATACCAACTATCAGGCGACATCGTCTTTTGAGTGTTCCGATCCAGACTTGAATGCGATTCATACTATGATTCAATATACCATGCGTTGTCTGGCTTTTGGAGGTTATATGGTAGATTGTCCCCACATAGAACGGGCCGGGTATGGAGGTGATGGCAATTCATCAACTGAAACCTTACAAACCATGTAAGACGTTTCGCCCTTGTTTACAAACTGGCTTCAGTGTTGGAGTGATGCTATGCGTGATGGTGGAAGTCTGCCACATGTTGCCCCAAATCCAGGTGCCGGTGGCGGTGGTCCTTACTGGTGCGGATTTATAATAATGGCTCCATGGAGAACGTATGTGAATTACAACGACCCGAGATTGATTGAAAAATATTATCCTGCCATGAAATTATGGCTGTCCTATGTGGATAAATACTCGGTAGGTGGTCTATTAAAAAAGTGGCCGGATACCTCATATCGAAGCTGGTATTTGGGCGATTGGCTGGCACCGGCAGGCGTGGATTATTCAGGTCAGACAACTGTTGATTTGGTTAATAATAGCTTTATCAGTGACTGTTTTGCCACCATGGAGAAAATAGCAACTGTTTTGGGGAAACCTGATGAAGTATTGGTCTACGCGGAACGCAGAAAAAGTATGAATCAACTTCTGCAAAGTACATATTACAATTCGGCAAATAAAACATATGGTACTGCATCTCAAATTGATATGTGCTACCCCATGTTAGTAGGAGTAACTCCAGAAGCACTTTACCCTGCAGTTGAAAAAAAATTAGTATCCGACACAAATCTCAAACAAGGAGGGCATATTGGATGTGGGCTCGTAGGAGTTCCTATCCTCACTAAGTGGGCAATAGAAAATAAGACGGTGGACTTTATCTATACCATGTTAAAAAAACGCGATTATCCGGGCTATTTATATATGATCGATAACAAAGCTACCACAACATGGGAGGCATGGAATGGAGATCGAAGCCACATTCACAATTGTTACAATGGTATCGGATCCTGGTTCTATCAGGCCATAGGTGGCATTCGGACAGACGAAAATAATCCGGGCTACAAGCATTTCTTTATTGAACCTCAGATACCACAGGGTGTTACGTGGGCAAAAACAACCAAAGAGTCCCCTTATGGAACAATTAAAGTAGACTGGAATTTAGAATCAGAGTCAAAGTTAACGATGAATGTAACACTGCCTGTAGGAACCCGGGGAACAGTTATTCTGCCTGTAAATACAACAGTCTGTATAGTTGATGGAGAAATTTACAGCAACATAAGTCAGAATTTAGTATTGGATAATGGCACTCACAACCTTGTTATAACACTGAATAAAGGAGGTCTTTCTGTTAAGTCTGAAAAACTGGAGATCTTGAATGTTTATCCCAATCCGGTAGAGAAGGTGCTTTACATTAATTCCAACAAGGTGAATAATAAAGACATTCGTATTTATTCTATTTCAGGAATTAAAATAAAAGAAGTAAAGAACGTAAATAATAGTATTGATCTGTCATTCTTAGATAAAGGAGTCTATTTTCTTGACTTGGGAGAATTGAATCATCCAGTATTTAAAAAAATCATAAAACTGTAAGGATTATTAACCTGATACGTAAAGGAATTTGAAATACCGGAAAAACCGGAGAATACCAATTATTAACCACTAAAATTTAAAAGTAAGAAAAAAAGAAGTCTATTTATTGTTGCTTTAACAGCAATCTCTCTCCAATCTTATGGTGCCGCTATTCAATCTACCGGCTGGCGCTGGATAAATGATGATGGCGATCAGATGTCAGCTACCAACATGACAGCTGAGGATTGTACACCTGTTACGATTACTGAAAGTAAAACCTTACGATTAAGGGTTCGTGTTGACAATCCATATACTGGTGCTGACCAAGACAGAAGTACAACCGGTTTGGGATATGGAGCCAAAGAAACTGTATATCTTCAATTCCAAGACAACCCTGATTCTCCGGTATTTTCAACGAATGCAGACTACGCCATAAAAGGTGACAACGCATGTTTTACAGCTTTAGGAACGGCCGAATATTTTGATTTTGCCGAAAGCGGCTGGGAAGCAGACGGAACCCCTACCGAAAGTAAAGATGTTGTCTTTAACAGTTTAGGCACCAATGATCGTATGATAACCTTTTCTCCAGGTATTCTCATGGCTTCCAGTCAAACAGTTACAGTGCCTCATGCAACATACTCTGAAATCGAATATTGCATTACACCTACAGAAAATGTTGTAAATGGGACTTATTATTTTCTAGGAGGTGGTGGTGACTTGATCATTCATCCTGGAACTTCCAAATTGCAAACTTTCCCGGAACTGACTATTGACTTTGCACCTACTGGAATTTCCAAATCCAATGTTGAAGCGGTTAAAGTTTTGACAAATTCTAATGCTATTGAAGTTTCCGCTTTACCACAGGGCACTGTCAAAGTTACCCTTTACAATACGATTGGAGCAATTGCCAAATCGATTAAAGCAGAAGCGAATGATGGAGCAATCAGCATTCCAACAAACGCATTGGCAAAAGGCTTGTACATCGTAGATATTCAAAGCGTTAACGGAAAGATTCAGAAAAAAGTTATTGTTAAATAGTAACTGATTTTCTTGATTTATAAAGCCCTGTCAAGGTTAAACCTGACAGGGCTTTTTGTATGCTATAAAAAATTCAAAGATTTTTAAGTTAGTGGGACAATCGTGAAATTTAGATGAATCACACAAAAAAATGTCCTATATTTATTGCGGAATGTTAAATTAACGTGAAGTTGAAATAAGAAAAGCAAAAGAAATTTACTGAATTTTCTACGTTACATTATTATATGGACGATCTACTTAAAAAAGATATAGATTTTTGGCTGAAAAAAATATCCGAAAAAAATTCGGAGTCTGCTCTGAAATCACTTTATGAATATTATTATGGCAAACTGATGCGTTTTGTTTTGATTTATATAAAATCAGAACAAGTTGCAGAAGAAATTATTGGCGATGTTTTTCTTTCAATATGGGAAAATCGTAAATCAATACCTGAAATAAAAAACTTCAATGCCTACATCTACACGATGGCAAAGAATATGTCAATAGACTATCTGAGAAAAAACAAACTCAGTTTTGAAAAAATCGAAGATATTCCTTTTGACCTCTATTTTAGAACAGAGACCACACCGGAAGATGATTTAATCTCTCAGGAACAGATCAAAAGGCTGGACGAAGCAATCGAAACGCTTCCCAATCAATGCAAAATGGCTTTTAAACTCATACGCGAGGATAATTTGAAATACAAAGACGCTGCTGAAGTGTTGAACGTTTCTGTAAAAACCCTCGAAGCGCACATGACAAAAGCTATAAAAATGCTTAGGCAAGCCATAAATCTTCTCATTTAATTTTCAATCATACTATTGTTTATCAATACATTATGATACATCCACAAAAACTCACAAAAATTTTATGCATTTTTTCCAGATTTCGACTAAGGGATAAATAGAAAAAGTACGACTTAAACATTAAGATAAAACACATGCAGAAAGATCTTGATTTCCTAATTACAAAAATCCTTTCCAACGACGCTACGGCCGAAGAAAAGGACTACTTTGACAAATGGCTTCATTCAGATGAATCCCATTTCGCCGAATTTGTCAAAATTAAGTCTTATTGGAAATCTCAGGTGAATAGCGAATATGATGCAAGTGCTGCTTATGAACGATTCAAGGATAACAAACTGAATCAGAAAATAAATAAGAAAACCCGTCATTTAGTTCTTGGAATGATATCGGCGGCCGCTGCTGTTGCCCTGCTTTTCATAACACTGGGCAAAGTCTTAAATCCGCCCGTCAGGAATTTTACTTTTACGACACAAAATGAAAAGGATACACTCCTACTTCCGGATTCTACTCAGATTATTCTCAATAAACACAGTCGTTTGGATTATTCTTCTCTATATGGTAAAAATGACCGGCACGTTAAACTTGTAGGTGAGGGTTACTTTGATGTACGCAAAAATCCAAGATCACCTTTTATCGTTGAAATGAAAAAAAGTCGGATTACGGTTTTGGGCACAGCCTTTAATGTACGTGCGTATGAAAGTGACGATTGCGTCAAAGCAACTCTGGTAAGAGGTTCTATACGGTTTAACATTGACGAGGATCAGGTGACCTTAAAACCCAATCAGGAACTTGATTACAATAAATTTAACGAAGAGATCAGCATTAAAAGTGTTGAAGTGTCGGCATCGTTGTTATGGTTGAAAGATATCTATAAATATCAATCCACTTCACTTCAATATTTATTGAATAATCTGGGCGCTGTTTATGGTAAAAAAATAGTCATAACAAATAAAGAGCTTGCCAGTACCATTCTATCCGGCTCCTTTCAGGAGAAGCAACCGCTTGATGAGATTCTAAGGATAATTTCAAGAAGTGTACCTATCAAATGGGAAACAAAAGATAACACAATTATTATCCATACTATTTAACCAATATATACCGAATGAAAAACACAAACCTCACATTCCCTTAGTAGGCACACATACCATTTACAGCTTAGTAAAGCCTACATTTTATAAAACACATTCTTAAATCTAATTACAACTATTATGATGAAAAATTCAATCCAGAGATTGAATAAAGGTTTCATGACTGCTTTAATAGTGTTACTCCTGGTACCAACAGTATTGACAGCTCAGTCTTCGACCTTTACGATAGAACTAAATCAAGGTACGCTGAAACAACTTTTCACTTCCATTGAAAAACAAAGCAACTATTTATTTGTCTATGTAGATTCTGACATTGCCAATGTCAAAGTTACGCTCAATGTATCCAATAAGGATCTGAAATCTACATTAAATACCGCACTTAAAGCCACTAACTTAACTTATCGGATAGATGGTAAAAATATCAGTGTTTTTAAGAACACCAATAATCCGGGAGATGTCGGGAAAGGACAAAAAAAGAGAATTACCGGTCGTGTAACAGATGGCAACGGGGAGGCTATGGCCGGAGTGAGTGTTGCTGAAGACAATAACCCCTCCAACGCTACTATTACCGACAATGATGGTTTATACCAAATATCTGTAATCGGTAATTCATCCGTCGTATTTACCTTCCTTGGGTACAAACCTTATAAGGAGGATATTAGAGGGTCAAAAGCTGTTCACGATATTTCTATGTTTGAAGATGTTAGTGCTTTGGACGAAATGGTCGTTGTTGGTTACGGTCAACAACGTAAAATCAGTAGTATCGGTGCACAATCCACCTTAAAGCTTGAAGATCTGAAAACACCCTCGGCCAGTTTATCGACTGTATTAGCCGGCAGACTTGCCGGTGTTATTGCCGTTCAACGTACAGGAGAACCTGGAAAAGACGGAGCAGATATCTGGATTCGTGGTATCTCAACTCCAAACGCCTCAACACCTTTAATCCTGGTTGATGGGGTTGAACGCAGCTTTAACGACATTGACCCGGAAGATGTGGAGTCATTGACGACGTTGAAAGATGCATCGGCTACAGCTGTTTATGGTGTCAGAGGTGCCAATGGTGTTATTTTGATTAAAACCAAACCAGGATTAATTGGCCGACCTGTTGTCAGCGTCGATTATTATGAAAGTTTGACAAAATTCACCAGAAAATCGGAACTTGCTGACGGTATTGTCTATATGAATGCTGTAAACGAGGCTCTTTCCAACAACAGTCAAACAGCAAAATATTCGGATGACTATATTCTAAAAACACAGGGTAAGGTTGATCAATCTTTGTATCCAAATGTAAATTGGATGAAGGAGCTTTTCAACGATTGGGGTAGCAACCGCAGGGCAAATGTGAATGTTAGAGGGGGTAGCCAGAATGCAAATTATTATGCATCTATAAGTTACTACAACGAAACCGGTTTGATGAAAACCAATAATGTGGAAGACTATAATTCAAAAATGAGTTTTAGCCGATATAATTTTACCACCAACTTAAATCTAAAGATTACCGAATCAACAAAACTCGATATCGGTGCTCAGGGCTATTTGGGCGAAGGAAATTATCCTGCCATTTCTTCATCGAGCATCTATTCATCCGCTATGGATATTAGTCCTGTGGATTATCCAAAAATGTTCTATATAGATGGTAAGCCCTTTGTTCCTGGTATCAATCCCAACGGCGGTTCCAGAAATCCATACGCAGACGCTACCATGAGAGGTTTTCAATCCGAAACAAGGAATCAAATCTACTCAAATATTCGTTTGACACAAGACTTATCCATGTTGACCAAGGGTTTAAACTTTTCCACGATGTTTGCTTATGATGTTTACTCCTATGAAAGTGTCAGTCAATCAAAAAGAGAATCAACCTATTTCTTTACCGATAAAGAAAATCCATACAATACAGCTGGAGACCCGATCTTAACTCAGACATACGTAGGCTCTTCGGATTTATCCTATGGCAGCGCTGCAAATGGAAATAAAAAAACCTATTTAGAAGCATCGCTTACATATGACAGAGCTTTTGGCAAACATCGATTTGGTGGCTTATTGCTGTACAACCAACAAAGCAAATCCAATTATCCTGCAGGGTCATTGGAAGGATCTCTACCTTATCGCGTCATGGGTGTAGCAGGTCGTGCAACATATTCCTGGGATGACCGTTATTTTGCGGAATTCAATATTGGATACAATGGATCTGAAAATTTTGCTCCCAATAGAAGATTCGGTACATTTCCTGCCATCGGTGTTGGTTGGGTTGCCTCCAATGAGAAATTCTGGGAGCCAATTAGCCCGATTGTTTCTTTCTTGAAAATTCGTTATACGAACGGTACCATTGGAAATAGCGATGTTTCCGGAAGGCGTTTTATGTATCTGGATCAGTGTCAGTATAGTTCAAATTACGGCTACATTCTGGGAAGTACGAACAGCAAAAAAAATGGTGTTGAAGTTATGAATGACGGAGTGGATCTGGGTTGGGAAACTTCACACAAACAGGACCTTGGTATCGATTTCAAGCTTTTCGACAATGATTTATCCGTCGTTATAGATTTATTTAAGGAACATCGCACAAATATTCTTCTGACAAGATCGGAATCTGTTCCAGACTTCCTGGGGTATATGTCAGATCCTATTGGAAACGTTGGAGTGGTTGACAACCAGGGTTTTGACGCGTCTCTCGAATACAATAAGAGAATAAATAAAAACTGGTTGATTTCAGTTCGTGGGAATATGACTTATAGTCAGGCTAAATGGGTTGAAAGTGATCAGCCTGAGCAATCTTTTAGTTGGTTGAATAAAAGAGGTTCAAACGTGACTGGAATTTGGGGCTACGTTGCTGATGGACTTTTTACACAAGAAGAGATTGATCATATCGATCAGTATCCAACTCAATTTGGGACACTACAGGCTGGTGACATTAAATACAAAAACCTGAATGGTGATAATAAAATTAATTCGTACGATAAGCAATGGATTGGAAATGGAGATGTTCCAAAAGCGGTATATGGTTTTGGTTTTAATGTACAATATAAAGCGTTGTCTTTAGGACTCCTGTTTCAGGGAACATCCGGCGCAGACAGGCTTTTAAGCGGAAGCAGTATAAATCCATTCAGGGGTGACGGAGGAGGCGGAAACCTTTTCTCCAACATCTATGATCGCTGGACGGTAGACAATCCAAATCAGGATGCTTTCTATCCTCGCCTCGCTTATGGTTCAGACAAGGCTGATAATGTCAATAATTTTCAGACAAGTACCTGGTGGATAAAAAATGTTGATTTCGTACGACTGAAAACTATGCAAGTATCTTACAATCTACCTAAAAAATGGTTCAAAAACATGGGTTTCAAGAACGCCTCTATTTATATGATGGGAACCAACTTGTTTACACTCACCAACTTCAAATTGTGGGATCCGGAGCTGAACACAGGTAACGGAACGTCATACCCAAATATTTCAACCTATTCTGCCGGTGTTAATTTTAGTTTTTAATTAGTGGATATTATGAAAAAAGCATATTATATATTGGCACTAATTGTGTCAGCCGGATTATTGTCAGCATGTTCGGATTATTTAGACCAGGTTCCCAATAACAGACTTTCAACTGAAAAAATATTTGAGACCAAAGCCGGTACTGAAAATTATCTGGCAAGTGTTTATACATACATTCCAGATGAAGCCAATCAAAGACAGATTGGTGAATCATTTCTTTACAGGACAGCCGGACCCTGGACGGCAGGTTGCGATGAATCCGAGTATGTCTGGGGTTTTGTACCCAGTCATTTAATGAACAACAATACCTTTACCGCAAATGAACCTCTTGATTCAAAATTATGGAGAGCATGGTATATCGGTATTCATACAGCCACTGTCTTTATGCGGAAAGCTCATGCAAGCAGTGATGTAACTGAAACAATGGTTAAACAATGGACTGCTGAGGCACGTGCATTAAGAGCTTTGTACTATTTTTATTTATTCAGGGCTTATGGACCCATTCCAATCTTGGGAGAGGACATCTTGTCTCTGAATGCATCCATTGTCGAGATACAGTTGCCCAGAAATACAGCTGATGAATGTGTTGATTACATCGTTTCGGAATTAACCAAGGCTATGAATGAAGGTCTTTTACAGCATGTTTCTATGGCATCCGATGGTATAGGTCGAATTGACCAAACGGTAGCTCAGGCATTTAAAGTGGAAGCTTTAATGCTGAAGGCAAGTCCTTTGTTCAATGGCAGCAATTCATATTTTGCCGATTTGAAAAATGCTGATGGTACATTCCTTTTCCCACAGAATCTGACCGATGATCAAAAGGTTGCCAGATGGAAACAAGCTGCTGATACTGCTGCTAAATTTCTGACCAACTATGAAGGGAAATATTACGATCTTGAACGTGTCTATACGACTGATGGTAAGCTTAATCCATCTTTATCTTACAGAAAAGCATTGCGTGGTGCGTATACGAATCTGTCAAACTACAAAGAATTGATTTTCTACAGAATAGAAAATTCAACTGGAACGATGCAATACGACAGGACTCCCTATCATTATGGCGCTCCGAACTCAGATTATAAAGCATCTGGAGGTCTGGGAGCTACCCAGGAAATGGTGGATTGTTATTTTATGGCGAATGGTAAATTGCCTATCCTGGGTTACCAGGCTGATGGTATGACTCCAATCATCAATACTGAATCAGGCTATGAAGAATCGGGATATATTTCTTCAGCCTATCTTGATCCTGTATCCGGGGCCGAATTTGCACCTAAAAGAGCGTTCACGATGTACACTAAAAGAGAACCTCGATTCTATGCAAACATTACGTTCAATGGTCAGAAGTGGTTGAATGTAAAGGATGCAGTGATTTCAACCTATATGGAATACAATGGAAATTCAGGTAAAGCCAAAGGCGTAAATGATTATTCAAAGACTGGCTACATTGTCAGGAAATGTGCCCCGGAAGGAGCTTGGTCAACAGCAGACCGCGTTTGTATTTTGATGAGATTGCCTCAGATTTATTTGAATTATGTTGAAGCACTCAATGAATCTCAGCCTGGACATGCGGATATTCTTAAATACCTGAACCTGATCAGAGAAAGGGCCGGCATTCCTCAGTATGGCACAGGAGCAGGTATGCTTCCGGTTCCAGATGGTCAGGATGCGATGAGAAAAGCCATCCATGCTGAAAGAACGGTTGAATTGATGTTTGAAAATGTTCGTTATTTTGATGTAAGGCGTTGGAACATTGCCAAAGAAACTCAAAATAAAGCCATTTATGGCATGAATATTGAAGGCGACGGAACTGCATTTTACAAACGTACCAAGGTTGAGGATCGGGTTTTTGAGGACAGACAGTATTTTTTCCCAATTCCTCAGGGTGAAATTGACGTTGACAAAAAGTTGGTACAAAATCCGGGTTATTAATTTATAGATACAGGTGTGTCGTGTCTGACACATCTGTAACCTTTCCATATATTTTTTATTATGAATAAATTTCTATTTTTTATTTGCTTTTTTTTCCTGGTTTTTTCCTTGAGTGCATGTACCAAAAAAGAAGATACCAGTTTTGTTCCAAGTCTACAAGGAAAGGTTTCGTATACCGATAAGGACGCAACCAAAGCTTTTGATTCCTTTATTCTTAATCTAAAGGATCCAAGTAGAAATTTATTCTACAGAGATACGGATAAGCCGGAAAAGCTGGGCGCAATCTGGACGCAGGCCATTTATTGGGATATGATAATGAATGCCTATAAGCGAACCGGAAAGGCCGAATATTTACAATTGATGGAAGATGTCTATCAGGGAGGATATGCTGAATATGCAGGTTACGATTGGACAAATCACGTTGAATGGTTTATATGGGATGATATGATGTGGTGGATAATCGCAATGGGCAGAGCATATGAAGTGACCGGAGAACAAAAATACCTGGATCATGCCGTTGCAGGATTTTCACACGTATGGAAGGGTTCCTACGATGCCGTAAATGGAGGCATGGATTGGGCCTGGACTCAAGAAGGTAAAACTTCCTGCATCAATTATCCCACAGTTATCGGAGCAATGACCTTGTACAACATAACCAAAGATACCTCCTATCTGAATAAAGCTGAAAAAATTTACACCTGGGCCAATAAAAATTTATTCGATGCGAGTAATGGGCGGGTTGCTGACAGCAAAGTAGGCAGCAATAAGCCGGACTGGTCTTTGCACACCTACAATCAGGCTACTTGTATCGGTGGTGCCGTTATGCTCTATCTGGCAACCAAAGAGCAGCATTATTTGGACGATGCAGTATTAACAGCCAACTATACGAAAAATGTCATGTCTGATTCAGACGGAATAATGCCTTTTGAAACAAGTGAAGAACAAGGGGTTTACAATGCCATTTTAGCTCAATATATGATTCGTTTAATCAAGGATTGCAACAAACCGGACTATTTGCCTTGGTTAAGAAAGAATATAAATACAGCTTGGGGCAACCGTGATGTAACCAGATGCTTAACTACCAAAAATTATAAAATATCGTGCCCGACGGATAAGGCTATTTCTTGTTATGATGCATGCAGTATTGTAGCATTGATGCAAGTTTGTCCGCCGGATTCTGTTTCTACAAATTAATTATTTAAACTATTTATCTAAATTAAATGAACATGAAAAAAGATCGTCTCAAAATGATGGTGACGGGGATGCTCGCATTTCTTCCACTTTCTTTGCTGATGGCTCAGACTTCGATTTCTGATGAAGCAGGACTAAAGGCAATTTCCAATGACTTGGCGGGTAGTTATATCCTGACTCAAGACATTACCCTTACCGAAGACTGGACTCCAATCGGGAGTGATGCAGCTGCTTTTACCGGAATATTCAATGGTAATGGTAAAACCATTAAAAATCTGACTATTAAGCAATCCGGCTCAGATAGAATAGGCTTTTTTGGACTTGCTCAAAATGCAAATATCAACAACCTGGGTTTGGAGAATGTAAATGTTATCGGGCAAAATGACGTAGGTGGTGTTGCAGGAAGAATTATCGGTTCCACGATCGATAAATGCTGGGTTGCCGGTTATATTGAAGGCAACGACCATGTCGGAGCGATTCTTGGTGGTTCTGAAGGCGATGCACAATCCACTTTGAGCAATTGTTATGCTTACGCTTATTCTTGTACCAGAGCATCTCAAGTGGGTGGTATTATTGGTACGGTCAAGAATATCAATATAACCAATTGTTATTTTGCCGGTCAGGTTGTTTCCCCAAGTTCCAATTCAGGAGGTATTGCATCTCTCATTGACGGTGGCAGCAACAACAGCATTGAAAGTTGTATTTCTATGGCACAAAACATTAAAGGAGGGAATACCTACCGTATTCTTGCAAATACCAGTGGCCGGGCTGTCTTTTTAAATTATAATTATGGGTATGATAACAGTCTTGTAAATGGTAATACAGTTCTGACTACAGATGGAAATTACGGAGCGACTGCTATTCATGGTGAAAATATGACAATTACGCAGTTAAAAACAGCCAGTGAATATGAGATCTTGTTATGGGATTTTACCAATGTTTGGAAATTAGAAGCCGGAGGTTATCCAGTTTTCAAAAATCAGACGTTGCCATTAAACCTGGATATGATCGTTAATCTTTCAGGTACTGAAGTTATAGCTAAAGGAAATACTGTACAGCTTTCTGCTGCATCTATTATTCCAGGTAAAACGGTGACTTTCACGAGTTCAGACGAAAATACAGCAACTGTGGACGCTCAGGGTGTTGTCACTGCAAAAGTTGCAGGCTCTGTTATCATCACAGCTAAAACTCAAACAGACGGTTTCAGCTATGGTATTGAAAAACAATGTACCGTTGAAGTCGTGGATGTAACAGGTCAGATATCAACCGCACATCAGTTGAATTCAATCAGATATGCGCTGGATGGAGATTTTCAACTGATGAATGATATTGATTTATCTTCCATCGAAAATTGGGTACCCATTCAAGGTTTTACCGGATCACTCAATGGAAACGGACACGTGATCAGGAATTTGAATATTAATACAAATTCCAGCAATGTTGGTTTGTTCGGTACGGTTGACGGGGTAGTTATTTCTAATCTCGGAATTGAAGGAGCGAATGTTATAGGTGGAACACCCAGCCAGAATGGCAGCGATGTAGCTGTTTTGATTGGTAAGGCAAATGACTTGACACTTGAAGGATGCTATATTACTGACAGCTATGTGGAAGGCCGTGATCATGTTGGGCTTTTAGTTGCAAGCACAGTAAAACGTGACGGTGTCACTTCAATTATCAGAAATTGTTATTCTACCGGTCGTTTGAAGAACTATCTGGCACAGGGTGCCGGTATCATTGGTTTGGCTGAAGCAACAACCATAGAAAACTGCTATTTTTCCGGAACAATTGATGGTTCAGGTAATGTTGCTCCCATTGTTGCTTTGGCTGAAAATGGTGATGTAATTATTAGAAATTGTGTTGCATTGTCTCCTTATGTACGTGGTGGAAACCCAAGCCGCGTATTGAGTGTAAAGGGTGGTAATGCCACATTGACACTGGAAAACAATTATGCACTCTATGGTATGAAAGAAATTCAGGGAACGGATGTGTTTATTTCTCAGGAGTCTGATCCTACTTTGCAATCCGGAGCTGATGTTCAACCGGCACAAACCAAAGATGCGAATTTCTATGCAACCGTTCTTGGTTGGGATATGACCAATACCTGGAAAATGATAGCCAAAGATGGTGCCAACGATTCCGGTATTTATCCTGTATTGAAATGGCAAACGGGCCAAATTAATGCTCATTTATTAGGTGTGCCCACCACTCTTACAAGAGTTAGCCTGAATTCAACATTAGAATACGGCGTTTATGGATCACATGGTCAGGCCGTTACTTTTGACTCTGACAACAAGAGCATCCTTAATCCGGCTGAAACGGGTTATAATGCTTTGGCTACAGGACAAGCAAATGCAATTGCCTCATCTGCTGCAACCTCCTATATGAATGCAGCCTCTAAATCATTTGCAGTTCTTGTTTACGATCCAAATTTCGTAGTGAATATCAGTACTGCAGAAGAGCTGAATAATATGAGAAATGACTTGACTGCCAATTATCGTTTGGCAGCCGATATCGATTTATCCGGATATGATAATTTCTCACCAATCGGAGCGGATAATAACTCTCCTTTTGAAGGTAAATTTTATGGAAACGGCCATATCATCCGAAATCTGAAAATAAACAGACCCAATGATGCTCGTCAAGGATTGTTCGGCTATGTAAAAAATGCCTACATTGATGAACTTGGTCTGGAAGATGTAAATGTTATTGGAGCAAGTAATGCCGGTGGTTTGTTTGGCTATGGTACTGGAACTACTGTCCAGAAAGTCTATGTGACCGGCTATGTTGAAGGTGTTGACCACGTTGGTGCTATTGCCGGTGGAACGGAAGGCGGAGGAAATTCTTATGTAAGAAATTGCTATGCCAGTGCAGAAATTAAAACAAGAGCTTCGCAAGCAGGTGGTCTTCTGGGTGTTGCACAGTCAACCCTCGTTGAAAACAGTTACTTTGCAGGAACAGTTTATGCGCCAGAAGGTGAACAGGGACATAATTCCGGTGGTATCATTTCCTTGAATGAAAACGATAAAGTTAATTTGAATGGTGTTGTTTGCCTGGCAACAACTATCACAGGTGGAACATGCAGTGAATTTGTAGCCAGAGGAAATGCGCTGGAATCCATGACAAATTGCTTTACCCGCTCAGACGTGATGTTGTCGGCTTATGCAACAGGAGATGAAGGACTTGGACAAGCCTCTGCAGATCAGAAAAGAGATATTTCTGAATTTGAGAATAGCACCATTTACAAATCCATCGGATGGGATTTTGACGCAGTATGGCAAATTGTTGATGGTAATTATCCTACTCTTAGGTTTGTCACAGTCGGAATTGATAAAACTGCCGCTGCAAAAGGTGTGTCAGTTTACTCAACAAACGGTTCTGTTATCGTCAAAGTTGAAAAACCAACAACTGTTCAAATCTATTCTATAGCAGGTACATTGGTTTACAAAGCCACTATTTCAGATAAAGCATCGATTGCCTTGAATAAAGGTTGTTATATTGTAAAAGCAGGTGAAACTACAACCAAAGTAATGAACTAGGGTTTTATCTGTATTGATTTTAAAATGCACCTTAACATTGGTCTTTCCGGCCAGATGTTAAGGTGCATTTTTTTGTTGTGAGAAAATCTTGCGCAAACACCAAAAAAGCACCTGCAAATTTCTTTGTAAGTGCTTACCTTTTTGTAGCGAGAGCCGGGGATGATCCGGCGACCTCATGATTATGAATCATGCAGAACCGTTTTATCCTGTAATATCCTGTAATGAATTACACCTTGAAAATATTCTAATATATTTATTATTAATCATTTGCATATATGTTTTGTTTTATGTAGTTTTATCCCATTATAAATCTGTGATTTCACCCTGATTTCACCAAACTAATAAAACGATGAAAGCAATCCTTCCGATTATTTCCGAAAAACTGGAAACCGTATTTATAGCTTTAACACTTGACACGCGAAAAGGAGAAGAAAATCTTCCAGTTGCAGTTCGCATCAATCAAAACAGAAGAACTATATACTATCGCACCGGATTTAGATGTACTATTCCTGATGGATGGGATAAACTTTCTAAGGCGACTGGAAAAGGAACAAATAGAGGCGGGGAATTATACAAGGAAAAAGAAATGCAGCTTGCCATATATAATAAGGTAAAGGCATCCATACTAAAGCTTCAGGGTAAAGACGAGTTCACCTTGGAAAAACTAAAATTAGAATTGACAGGCAAGAGTAAGGGTAATTTTTCAGACGTTTGGCAGGGAATAATCAACAGCCTTATAAAAGAAGACAGAATCGGAACCGCAAATAGTTATACAGGCGCACTAAACTCATTTACAAAGTATTTAGGCACCAATATCGCTTTTAACCGTATTGATACACCCTTAATTCAGAAATGGATTGACAAGATGAAAGCAGACGGGTTAAGCAATACCACAACAGGCATATATATGAGAGCCTGCCGAGTTGCAATCAATGAATGTATTCAGGAGGGGTACATCAAGGCGACTCAATACCCATTTGGAAAAGATAAAAAAAGAGGCGACAAGAATAAAATCGTCATTCAAAAGGGTAAGAGCCGAAGAGATGAACACATTGATATTCCAACCATCAAAAAACTATTGAGCTTTACCGCACCTGAAAATTGGTCAAAAGCAACCAAAGCGGCCAAACACGAAGCGATTAATTACTGGATGTTCAGTTATCTTGGTAACGGCCTCAACCTTGCTGATATGGCCTTATTGATCTATAATAAGCACTACTTTGAAAGTGGCGAGACTGAGCTTAAATTTATACGCAAAAAGACCGCTGCCACTACCGACGAAGATATTGAGGTTATAATCCCCATTAACCCAGAACTGAATAAAATATTAAAGAAGTATGCAGCTAAACCCGAAGAGGGAAAGCGGGTTTTTCCTAAAATTTTAGGCAATGAAAAAGACGAGGTTAAAATAAAAAAGCTCATCTCACAAGAAAACAGCAATATAAAAGATCGCTTGGAGGTTGTTTGCAAAAGTTTAGAACTACCCGTCAAAATCTCAATGACTTGGGCGCGTCATTCCTTTGCCACAAACCTCGCTCACTCCAAATTAGTACCTGAGAAATACATATCACAAGCTATGGGACACACTACAAAAAATGTAACAGGCGGGTATATCGGGGACTTCTCACGTGAAGAAATTTTCAAATTTAATTCCTTGCTTCTTGCCACTCCTAAATAAAAGAAGGCAAGACCTCCCCCATTTGATTTTTTTTAAGCCTCGACTAACAATTGGGGCTTATTTGTGAAAAAATATATGCTATAATCAAAGCCCCTAAAACCGTCAAATATTAACAAAAGATTTTTTGTCATGTAAATTAATTTCTCTTTTTAATGAATTTTTCTCTCAAAAAGTTTTGCATATTCACATATTTTAACTATCTTTGTTAATATTAGTTAATACGTCTATAGTTTGATCTAAAAAAAAATGATGGAAAAAGAAATTATTAATTTTAATGAATGCGCCTCGCAGGGTTTACTTATCTCAAATCGGTATATCTATGGATTATCAGGCTTATGCGCATTTTTGAGAGTCAGTCATCCGACTGGACAAAAAATCAAAAATGAAAAACTTTCTGGTTGTTACATGCAACCAGGAACTGGTAGAAAGTTGATTTTTGACATTGAATTAGTCAGAAAACGACTTGGACTAAATATCCCTGAAGAATGACAAATACCTATCAAAAGGATTTTAATCCGTCAGAAATGCTGAACTACTTCATTGATACCCTTGCAGATGCAGTTTCAAAGAAACTACAATCACAATATCAACAGCCTCAACAAGAAACTCAAACCCAAGAAAGAATTAAACTTAAAGGAATCAGAGGAATAGCCTCGTATCTTGGCATCGCACCATCTACGGCTCAAAAACTTCGTAATAAAAACATTTTCCCAGTTTACTTTACAGGTGGCAAACTGTTTGCATTTTCAGACGAAGTAACCAAATCATTAAAATATAAGGAGATTAATTGATGTTAGAGACAAATTTTCCACAAAATCCTATCTCAACATTTCCAAATGTCGCATCCTTAACAGCTTCGACAAAGGTAATTGATGTTATTGCATCCACAAGCGATTTTAACATTAAAAAAAATATTTGTTCGTCAAATTCAAAACTTTACTCAGGTAAAGATTTACTGAATCTAAAAGTGTCCGAAATACCGATGCTTTTTGACAAACTAATTCCTATGGTTGGCATAAGTATGCTTGTAGGAGCTTCTGACACTGGAAAATCAATGCTTTTGCGCCAAATGGGCATGAGTGTGGCCTGTGGAAAACCATTTCTTAACCATGCTTATAATGGCAAAAACAAGAGATGTCTTGTTGTATCTTCTGAGGATGATGAAATGGCTATTGCTTTCCTTTTAGATAAACAGAATGGCACAATGATGATGACACAGGAAGAAGCTGAAAATATCCAGTTCATTTTCGATACATCTGATCTTGTTAAAACGCTTGATGAGGCTTTAACCGCAAACTCTACCGATTTGGTCATAGTGGATTCGCTTGGAGATGTATTTGATGGTAAAGACCTAAACCAAAACAGTCAGGTTCGTCCATTTCTTAACCAATATAGTCAGTTGGCTGTAAAACATAAATGTTCGGTTTGTTTTTTGCACCACACTGGAAAACGTACGGAGGATTCAGCACCATCTAAGAACAATTCAATCGGATCTCAGGGTATTGAAGCTAAAGCCCGTTTGGTAATCGAACTTCGTCAGGATAAAATTAACCCAAGTCAGAGGCATCTTTGCATTGTAAAAGGTAACTACCTGCCTGCCGAAGCCAAAACTTCCTCGTATGTCCTTAAAATGGATGAAAACTTTTGCTTCTCTGATACAGGCAATAGGGTGGACTTTGATAAACTTATAAGTGGCAAGACTTGCGCCAAGGTTCCAAAGGTTCCTCAGTCCTATGATGACAGCATCCATAAGGAATTCTTGAAGGAAATTTTCAAGCCTTTCGATAAGAAATTTTCTGGAAACCAGTTCGATAATCTTATTCAGACCAAATTTGAAGTATCAGATAAGCCTTCAAGGGGTTTTCTGACTTTTTATCAGCGAAAGGGTTGGGTAAGGGCAGAGATGATAAATGCCAGATCGACCTTATATAGTATGATTCTGGGCGAATCATCCATTCCGTTTGACTACGGTAATCAGTTCGGTAGTTCGGTAAATACCGAACCAAACTAAACTGGGCTGCTTCGGTATGGTATATCTGAGATATACCTTTACCAAAGTACCGAAGTACCGAAGTAGAGATAAAAAGCAAGGTTACCAATTAATAACAACAACAGTAATAATAAAAATAAATTCATTGTTCAAACACTTTAAAACAAACAACTATGCAACAAGTTAATTTAGACAAGTTGATACCTTATGAAGTCAGAAAAGAATTAGAACCCTTCGATGGAAGAAAGAAGTACGATCTCTATAAATTATTTTTTAACATCCAGAGTCGTATTCGTTCAAACTATCCACAAATAGACCGGCTGCAAATTCGACATAGTTTAATGATAGAACTTCTTTACAATCATAAGAGGATGCTCTCAGACAAAGATTTTGATAAATTATGTGCATTAGTGAAAATAAATAGTGATAGGATTCAGGCTGACAGATACGAGTCCATGTATTACGATATGGGATGGGACGCAGTAAGCCATAGAAGTTTATAACTCATGCCACATATTAAGGCTACAATTAAGAAGGCAAGACAGAGGCATTCAAGTCTTGCCTTTAAAAAACAAATTAAATAAAAAAAATTATGATAAATAGATTTGAAAATCCGTCGAAATTTAAATGTGAGTTGTTAGATGAGAATCAACGTCTTACCGTTTTATTATGGCTTCTTTGCGGATTTTCTCAAAAAAGTGCTTATGAATTTGTATATAAGCCAAAATGTTCTCTCAATTCAGTGCCACCGAAAGTGAGCCTTTTTTTTAATAGTTGGTTTGTGAGGGGCTATATAAGGTCTTTGAAAGATCAGTTCTCAGACCGGCCATACATTAACCCTGCATCATATAAATATTAATTATATAGGGGTGTAATGCAGGATTTTTATAACAATTTAGATTTCAAAACTAACCCTCTGACAATATTAAATATAGCCCATGAAAGGATAGTATTGACACCATGTCATATATTTTTTTTCCTATATGGTTATTCTATTCTTCAAAATTAAAAAAATCTTTTATTGGAACAGACAAGGCATTGCTAATCGTGTATAAAGTTTTTAAAGTTAAATTTGTTCTTCCTGCTTCAATTCTCGACATATTAGATTTTTCAAAATTGCACCGGTCAGCTAATTCCTGCTGGGATATATTTCCCCCTTCCCTTATTTTCCTAATCTTTTGTCCAACTTTTATATATAACTGGATTTCATTCATTTTTTTTCTCGTTATCATTATTGATAACAAAGAAATAGTTATACATTTGCAGTCTGGTTATCATAAATGATATTTCAAATTTATTAAGCTACAAAACTTATGGAGATGAAAAGGATTATGTATTTTATTATCGTTATCTTTACTTTTTCTTGCTTCTGTGGTTGTGGTGGCAAATCCTCTTCTGAAAGTAGCGGTAAATACACCAATAAAGATGGTAGTGCAAATCAAGCTCAGTATCAAGGAAGCAAGGAGCAACAAGACGACCTTAATGCGATAAATGATTATGCAAAAGAACATCCAGATTTTTAAAAATTGCCACTAATACTTCCAACCTAAATATTTTACCATGAAAAAAATCTTATTGCTTACCACAAACCTATTATTTGCATTCTTTGTGAGTGCTCAGGTTTCCAAAACAGTGAATGTAATGACAGCAGGCACATTAAGAACACTGCTTTCGACTACTGAAATGACAACCGTTACCAATCTAACCGTAACTGGTAGCATAGATGCTCAGGACTTTAGGTTTATGCGTGATGGGATTATAAATCTTGCTGTTTTGGATATTAGTGCTGTAACCATTCAGGCGTATACTGGAACGGGGGGAACTTCAACCATTAATTCTTATCCTGCAAACGAAACGCCATATTGCTCATTTTATAATAATGGTAGTAAAACTTCTCTTAAAACTGTTATTTTACCCAAATCTGTTACGTCAATTGGAGATTATGCTTTTTGCGCTTGCAGTAACCTTACCAGCATAACCATCCCCAATTCTGTCACAACTATAGGTGATGGGGCTTTTCATAGTTGTAAAGGCCTTACCAGCATAACCATCCCCAATTCTGTTACATCGCTAAAAGATTATGCTTTTGGTTATTGCACTCAACTTACAAGCATTACCATTCCAAATTCTGTTACGTCAATGGGGGATGGTGTTGTTTTTTGTTGCAGTGGACTTACCAGCATAACCATTCCCAATTCTGTCACATCAATTGGAGTGAATGCTTTTGATGGTTGCAGTAGCCTTATCAACATAACCATTGGCAACTCTGTCACTTCGATAGGAGGTTATGCTTTTATGGGTTGCAGTAGCCTTAAAAACTTAACCATTGGCCAGTCAGTTACGTCAATAGAAGTGAATGCTTTTGATGGTTGCAGTAAACTTACCTCGATATATTTATACACGACAAATCCAATTGTTTTACCATTTAACCCTTTTGGCTCTGTAAATATATATGCCTGTACCTTGTATGTTCCTGCAGGCTCAAAAAGTGCTTATCAGGCAGCACCAATATGGGGAGATTTTAATATTGTAGAAATGGCACCTACCGCACTACCCACACTGGCAACAGAAGCTGTAAATATCTACCCAAATCCAGTAACAGATGGTTTTTATATTAATGGATTGGAAGGTACAGGTACGCTTACTTTTACAGATTTAAGCGGCAAGGCATTACTCACAAAACAAATAAATTCTAACCATTATATATCTGTATGTTATTTGCCAAAAGGTATTTATCTCGTCAAAATAACTACTGCCAATGGCACAATTGAAAGGAAAGTGATCAAGATATAGAAATTTAGAGCAGTATCGGTGAAATTACGGATATTGGAACTGGTTATAATTAGTCTGGACAGCTATACATTAATATTTTAAAATTTCATAAAAAACAAAATTATGGCACACAGAAAAACAGATTTACCAATTTACATTTATGTTAAAAAGGAAGGAAGTAGTAAAGATTTTCATTTCGAGGGTGATTTTTGCGAAGGTCGAAAACCGACACAAAAAGAGTATGAGATATTTAAGAAGAATGGAATATCACTCAAAGACCAGATCGATATTGAAAGTAGCCATTTTATTACTGGGTTGAAAAATCCGCTATATAGTATAGATATTATCAAAAAAGCCACAAAGCACAAAAGTTTGTTCTCATTTCCTTCATTAGAATCTTTAATAGATAGGGCTCTTGAAGTTTATAAGAGCGAAGGTTATACGAGCGGTTTGATTTTGGGCTTTGATGGCAAGAATCCACATCCTGATAGAGTTTTAATCGTCAGTAAGGGATACGCTAAAACCGAGGATGTTTTTTTAAAAGAAGCACAAGATAAAAAGATATGGGCAAAAAGTTATGATAATTCAATTTTTGTCTAATATTGGTAACAAAGTTCTGATAATTGGTCATCCCAATTTGTAAAATTGATATACAAACTTGATTATATGGTTTGTGTATAATTATTTGAATGGATTTATTATGACAGTAAAAAAATAAAAAAATATTTGCTAATGCGATTCCCCGCCAAGCTGTTTTCAGGTCTTAGGGGCGTGCCCCCTTTTTCTTAAGTTGCAAGTAGAGAGGGTATTTTAGAAAAAGATATTAACTTGTGGATTTATGTTATCAGGATGTCATTTCATTTATCGGATTTCTAAGTTAGTAAGAGCATTATTAATATGGATACATTAGAAAGAATCACAGATGGCCTTAATGAAAGACAAATTCAGGCTATTACCACTACAGAGGGGTATGTTCGAGTTACAGCGGGTGCTGGATCTGGCAAAACAAAAGCTTTGGTACATCGCTTTGCTTATATCGTTGAAGAATTAGGAATAAGTCCTGGAAACATTCTATGTGTTACATTTACAAATAAAGCCGCTCAAGAAATGCGAAACCGGGTTCGCAGCTTGGTTTCTTGTGGCAATGTGAATGATTTTATTTGTACATATCATGGGTTTTGCGTGAAATTTCTCAGAGAAGAGATATATCGCCTATGTTTTCAAAAGGGATTTGTAATCTTGGATGACGAAGATCAAAAAAGCATACTGAAAGATGTTTATGAAGAAATGGGGATGAACAGTAAGGATATGACTTATGATAATGCACTTAAAGCAATTTCTTCTTACAAGGGAAGTCTTGAATATATTCAATACTTATTACCCAAAGAACTCGCAAATATTAAAATAATAACTAAAAAACCGGAAAAATTCATCGAGCTTTATCTAATTAAGCAATTGAAATTATCAGCGTTGGACTTTAATGACTTAATCAATTTTACCTTGTATATTCTCCATCATTTTGATGAAACTGCCAAAAAATGGCAAAACAAGCTACACTATATTATGGTGGATGAAACTCAAGACAATAATGTGAAGAACTGGGATTTGGCAGATATCCTAAGTGCACAGCATAAAAACCTGTTCATTGTTGGAGACCCGGATCAAGCCATTTATGAATGGAGAGGAGCTACTCCAGAAGGTTTCATCAACTTCGAAAAAACTCACAATCCCTGTTCAGATATTATCATGGATGAGAATTATCGTTCCACACCCAACATTCTGAATGTAGCTAATTCTGTAATTGAACACAATAAAAACAGAATAGAAAAAAACTTGTACACTAAAAATCAAGAAGGTTCTGTTGTTGTTCATTTTCATGGGAAAAATGATATGGAAGAAGGCAAATGGATTGCAGACAACATCAAAAAATTGATAGAAAACGGTACCACGCTCACTCATTTTGCTGTTTTGTATAGAGCTGGTTATTTATCGCGTTTTGTTGAACAAGCATTGATAAAAGCCGAGTTGAAATATACCATATATGGAGGTGTCCGATTTTTTGAACGCAAAGAAATCAAAGATGCCTTGTCCTATTTACGACTGATAGCCAATGGTGATAATCTATCTTTTATGAGGGTGGTCAATACGCCATCTCGAAAAATCGGGGATGCAGCAAAAAAGAAATTGATTGAAATTGCTGAAAGAGAAAAGACCAACTTATTTGATGCTCTTAAAGTTCATATCAATGAGGAACCATTTAATAAAGATACCGCAATTGCCTTTGTTCGCTTAATTGAAGAGAGTCGTGAATATTCCAAAGTATTCAGTATTTCAGACTTGTTGGATTTTGTATTAAAAGAAAGCGGATTAAAAGATATGTACCGGCTGGATGGTGATCAGGACAGGATTGAAAACATAGATGAGTTGATGCATTCCATAACCCTCTACGAGGAAACTAACAAAGAGGAAGAGCATATATCATTGGTTGATTATTTGCAAGATATAGCTCTATACACCAACTTGGATTATAAGGAAGACGGCGGCACCATCAAACTGATGACTATTCATCAGGCAAAAGGTCTTGAATTTTCCTATGTCTTTATTTGTGGTTTGTATGAAGGTGTTTTTCCAAGTCATAGAGCTTTGCGAGAACGTAAAATCAGAGCTTTGGAAGAAGAAAGGCGTCTTGCCTATGTTGCATTTACGCGAGCAAAAACAGCTCTATTTTTAACCGAGTCGGAAGGCTTTGACTTTTCAACAAAAAGAGATAAGTATCCATCTCGTTTCATTGGTGAAATTAAGAAAGATTTTTATGTAATTGAAGGAAAAATACCAGAAGCAGTTCTTAATGGAGCAAAATACATCATTAGTAAAATTGATGATGAAATAAGTGGCTACAATACCCTACAAATATACAAAGTTGATGATTTGGTTAAACACTCAGTATTTGGAAATGGTGTAGTAAAATCGGTTGATAATGAACAATATCAATACATGGTGAAGTTTGATAATATAGATGATGAAAAGCCGATTTCATATTCGTTTAGAAAGTTAGAGCATCAAGATATAAACGTGGAAAACGATGAAAAATCTAATGACTAATAAAGTAATATTGAAATGTAACGCAGAAATCCTTTAAATAGGATACCACGTTTTTAGAAAAAAAAATGTTGGAATGCGATTCCCTTCCCAAGTCGTCTTCTGGTCTTAGGGGCGTGCCCCCCTGTTATAGATTGCATCTGATTTGGTTGGATTCTTGTTTTCTGAATATCCGATATTGCGATTTTTCATTTCCAACTGATCGTTGATTTTTTATACAGAAATCTATTCTAACAGATATGACCTGAGAAATCAACCAAAACTTATAGTAATGACGTGATGAAAAAGTCTAAAATAATAATTTTATCTATTGTGGCATATTTAAGCCTTTTCTTTTTGGCTTGGAAGAACGAAACGGTAGGGCATATTTTCATATTTATTTCAGTTTGTATAATAATTGGCACATTCATTTGGCTGATAATTAAAACTTGGGATAATTAACAGGAACAACCTTTTTTTAATGTGTTTGATAAAAAGAGCTTGCAATTGTGATTCTGTGTATGGTTGTGTTTTTCCCTTATGGGGCGTGCCCCCTGTTTTGGGTCTGGACAGAAAAATGCAGTGAATTACAGAAGTGTAAAGGGTTTATGAAAGATTTTAGGCTGGTTTTTCTAACGTCTTGCCAGTTTGATCTCTAATTGCCAGAATATAACAAAAATGTAATGTTAATAGAAGTACTTGGCGGCTATAGATAAGTGGCAAAATACATGGCAAGAGTCTGCACAAAAAGCCTCATTACCCGAACTGTGATTTCACCCTGATTTCACCACAAAGAAAAAGGCACTTATGAACTTGTATCATAAGTGCCTGACTGTTAATAAGTAGCGAGAGCCGGGGATGATCCGGCGACCTCATGATTATGAATCATGCGCTCTAACCAACTGAGCTATCTCGCCATCGTTTTTCAAAAGCGCGACAAAGATACTGCTTTTCCCTATATACGCAA
>Ga0209123_1000639_pt1 | contig 42106 bp, 44 predicted proteins | sample BarGraIncu00431A_FD_184500 | JGI IMG/M metagenome (GOLD analysis project Ga0209123, IMG submission 184500) | Arctic peat soil microbial communities from Barrow, Alaska, USA - Barrow Graham LP Incubations 004-31A (SPAdes) (version 2) | ecosystem: Environmental > Terrestrial > Soil > Wetlands >...
TTTTTTTATTAATCATGCTTAAATTATACACCAAAAGTGGATTCCTCGGAATCCACTTTTGTATTTGGATGAGAAAAAAAGAGCTATCTCAAAATAGAAATTAATTTCTATTTTGAGACAGCCCCTTCTTATTAATATTTGAAAGTATGTCGCTAACCGTTTAAATTGTACCATCCCTGTGTAAATGTTTACATTGTTGCAGTATTGCAATTATGTTTTAATTTTGCAACAGACAGATTTACATATGCTTATTAAAAATAAAACTATTTAACAATAAACTATTTATCAAATAATTTATTGTTAAATAGTTTTTACTTTTCAGTATATTTCTGCCTTTTCCTTACAAAGGTGGAGGGATCTATGCCTAAGGATTTTGCTGCTGATCTAACGTTACCATATTTATCGAAAGCTCTCTTTATTAGTTTCTCTTCTATATCGTCTAAGGTTTCTTTTAAAGTTATACCTTCGTCGAAGCCGTTTAAAATGACATCTATGCAACTTGTATCAATAATATTTATTGGAAGATCTGACTTGGTTATTTTATCATGTTCACTCATTATAACTACTCTTTCAACAATATTCTTAAGTTCGCGAACATTTCCAGGCCAATTGTACTCATACAAACAATTCAAAGCTTCTGGTACCAATACCTTATTAAAATTATATTTTTTATTAAGTTGTTTTAGGAAAAATATTATTAAAGGAAGAATATCTTGTTTTCATTCTCTTAGTGGAGGAATAAATAAGGGTACCACATTTAATCTATAATATAGATCTTCTCTGAATTTTCCATCCACAATCATCTTTTCTAGGTCTCTATTGGTTGCAGCCAAAACCCTAACATCAATTTTTAAAGGTTTTGTTCCTCCAACCCTAACTATCTCCTTCTCTTGAAGTACACGTAGTAGCTTAACTTGCATGTCCATTGGGATTTCTCCAACCTCATCTAAGAAAATAGTACCCCCTGAGGCTAACTCGAATAAACCCACTTTTCCTTCCTTACTTGCTCCAGTAAATGCACCTTTTTCATAACCAAAAAATTCAGATTCTATTAGACTTATAGGAACAGCTCCACAGTTTACTTTAATGAATTGCTTCCCGTTTCTGTTACTTACTTTATGTATATACTTTGCTATCTCATCTTTTCCAACTCCAGTTTCACCTAGCATAAGAATCGTGGTGTCTACCTTTGCAATTCTATTAGAAAGCTGAATGATTTCAATAGTTTTCGGGTCCTCAGCTACAATCTCAGTATTATTTAATAGTTGAGTTCTCATTTCCTCAATTTCTGACACGTACTTTTGAGTAATCTCTTTATTCTTTTGAACTAACTCTTTTAAATTATTTAGTTGTGTTACGTCTCGTACATTTGTTACCACCATAATAATTTTTTTGTTTTCATCAAAAATGGGAGTACTACTTACTAAAACCTTTACTCCTGTACTAAATTCTTGTTGTATTGTAGTTATTTTTCTACTGCTCAGCACCAAAAGGGTAGCCGACTGAGAGATAAATCCATCCCGCTCTAAATCTCGCATGTTTTTACCTATAACATCTACCTTTTTAAGCCCTGTAATTCGTTCATAAGCATTATTTACTTTTATAGTGTTAGCATCCCCATCTGTAATATAAATGCCGTCATAAGAGCATTCAATAATAGAATCTAGTTCCATTAAACTTAATTTTATATTTTTTAGATCCCTATATTCTTTAGCAATTTTCTCTACTAAATTATTGCTTAAATCTGTATGTGTTACAATACCAATTATTTTCTCATTAGCATCCACAACTAAAAGCCTGCCAACTTTATATTTCGATACATCTTCTATATTCATTTCACTACTTATTGTTATTACTTTTTTAGATTCTAACTTTTCAATCTTTGTATTCATTTCTGATTTATTGACAATAGCTCTCATTAAATCTGTTTTCGTTATAATACTAACTAGTTTCCCATCTATATCTACAACTGGTGCTCCATCTATATTCTTTTCTAGAAAAAGTTTAGCAACATCCATTAATGTATTTTCAGTTTTTAATACAAGAACCTTTTTTGTCATCAATTCCTTTATTTTCACATAAAAACCTCCTTACTTAAGTTTATAGGTTTTACTAATCTTAGTTTAAATTAAGTGTTGTCCATTTAACTAGTTCACTCATAAAAAGCATCCCATCCCAAGGAGAGTCATATAGATTCATAAAACCAACCTTAACTATCCTATCAACGCCTTTTAAGCTAACTTTATTTGCAAAGTCCATAATTCTATTATTATCTTCAGACGCTATTCCAATAGTTTGTATCCTTGGAGTTATTAACTTACATACATCCAGTATGTCCTCAATCTCTTTCAAATAAATTGTTCTACATTGCAACGGTTCCTCTAAATTTATTTTATTATCTATAAAAATTGTATATTCAAGACCTATACCACATATTATATCCTTTTCTAAGGATAAGAGATATTCTCCCCTTTTATTTATTATCTTAGCCGCGGTAGCCTCATCTATTTTATTTTTAGGATATCGTTTTAAAATTTTATCTATCGATTTTGAAAGTTTCGATGCAACTTGTTTTATACTTAAATTACTTTTTTCTATAAATAATACTTGTGGAGAAGAGCATGCCTTTTGGTCAAAACTTATTATATCATTGACGAAATCATCAAGGATTTGAGAAAAATTAGAACTTTCCATAGCAGACTTCTCAAATACAGCAAAAGAATATTTTGGACCAAATATAATATCCTTACAGGTGGTTTTCTTAGGTAGAACAGATAGGGTATTTACGGCTTCATCCCCCCCACATATAACTCTTACATCTGCAGCTAAGGACATCTGAGTATTTAATTCTATATCCTTACTCGGGAAATTTATCAATGAAGTGCTTTCAAGCAATACTAAACCAGAATAAAATTTGCCTTCAAAATTTATGGTAATATTTTTTAATGGTTTTAAAAGTTCTACTACAATGTTTATATTTTCTATTGGAATTCTAATAAGGTTAACATTTTTACAAAGAAGAGCTTGAATAAGATAAAAGATAGGGAGTGTAGGTACATTACCGGCCATAAAATGACATACAAGTCCTCTTGGTAAAGCCTTTATATATTTATTATCTTCTATTTGTTTGAAATCGTCTAAGTACTCTTGTTTCCCAAGATTTAGACGGAGTATTTTCTCTATGTTTATTTTTTTAAGCCATAACACTAAGAATGGGACACCCTCATAGTTTAAAAACTTTCTATCGTTTGATAATATTTTACTATATTCATGGATTATTTCAACTATGGCGCCCGTGGGATAGGAGTAAATTTTTTCCCTATTTTTCTTAAGTTCATTTATTATAATATTTAAATCTTCAAATTTTTTAACCTTTTGAAATAAAACATTTCCTAGCATAAAACAGCTTATCATTTCCTATCCCTCTTTTCTGCGAAGGTGTCTCCACAACCTCTTGTTACAGATTTTTTTACTCTATCTTTAAATTTAAAATACTTACCTTTTCTTCCACATTTGCAATCGTCTACGCCTATAAATTCACCAATGTCCTCAGTTAATATTGCTTGACCAGGGTAACTAGAGGTAAGTCCACTCATAACCTCTATAAGTCCAACTTGACCTTTTTCAACTTCATTAAGTGTTTGAAAATCCCTAATAATAATTTCTCCAAAATCAGGAACATGTTTATATCCGTATTCGCAATCAATAAAAACTACTCCTACCTCCTCAACCATTCCATAAAAATCAATAATATTACAAGGGTTAGTACCAAATACTTCAGCAACTGATTTATTAAATTCTTCTTTTTCAACCTTTTGGCGAGTTAATTTTTTCCAACCTCCACTATGAAGCAATTTCATTTTTGGTAACTTTAATGTTATCCCTTTGTCTTTTAGAACCTTAATAAATCTAGTCCAAATAATGTAGGTAAAACCATATACTAATATATCTTGATCTTTGTACTTCGCCTCAAATTCCTTTATCCGATCAACATTAAGCACAATGTCTCCATCTACCATATCCATGACATAAGTTAGGCTTTTACCAAAACTACTTATACCCCTTATAGCAGCGCCTCTAGCCGTCAAAGTTCCATTTTTCCTATTAACTTCTTCACTATCTATTATTAACATTGGTCTTCTACTTGAGCCCAAAAAACTACTAAGTATTGATATTAATCCTCTAGATTGCCGTATTGAAGTTGCTTTATCAATATAGACCTTACTTGGGGCATCTCCAGTTGTAGAACTTGAGTTTAATATTCTAACCACATTACCCTCCTCACAGGTTTTAAGATCAAAATACTTAAACATATTAACAGGAATAAAAGGGATTCCATTAAGTGATTGTATACTGCCAACATCTATGTCAAGCTTCTTATACATGCTATCTATATTTTTATTTTTTCTATTCCCCTGAATTTGCGACTTTAATATTACTAAAAGTTTTTCTTCCTTTTCCTGTTGTAAACATTCGAATTGCTTTTTATCAATAAGATTATCAATAAACTCATCAATCATTTTAATTCACCTCTCATCACTTTCCCAGAAGAATTCTTTGGAAGCGCATCTAAAAACATCACATATTTAGGTACCTTATAGGACGGAAGTTTACCTTTGCAATAATTAATTACATATTTTTCATCAATCTCTATATCACTATTGTCTAATACTACAAATGCTTTCATAGCTTCCCCTAATATATCATCCTGGGTACCTATTATTGCAACTTCTATAACACTTTTAATTTGGGTTATAATCTCTTCTACTTCTTTCGGGCTTATCCTATTTCCACCACTTTTTATGATTTGTTTTTCTCTTGAGACAATATAGATGTAGCCATCACTATCTATCGTAGCAAGGTCCCCCGTATAAAGATAACCATTTCTAATAACCTTTCCTGTTTCTTCTTTACCATTAAAGTAACCCTTCATTATATTGCCACCAGAAGCTGCAATTTCTCCTATTTCATCTACCTTTACCTCGTAACCTTGTTTATCTAAAACTTTAAGCTTCGTTCCAGGAATACCTTTACCTATAGATCCTAATTTTTCTTCAATCATATTCGGAGGAAGGTAGGAAAGTCTTGATGTTGCTTCAGTTTGCCCATACATAATATATATTTCTGAGTTACTTAGAACTTGTTTAAGCTCTTTAATAAAACTATTTGGAAGTTTCCCTCCTGCTTGAGTAACGTATCTAAGACTTGGCATACTTCTATTTTTAATACTAGATTTTCGAAGTAGAATTTGATAATTGCTTGGTACTCCAGCAAATCCAGTACATTTATACTCAATGATATCATCTAATACAGATTCTGGGAACATGAATTTATTATTTATTACTAAACTTCCACCAGCCCTCAAATGTGTATGGAGCAGGGAAGTGCCATAGCAGTAATAAAAGGGTAATACAACCTCAATTCTATCATTACTCCTTAATTTCAAATACTCTATTATAGAGGCTGTATTGTAACGTAAATTATAATGCGTAAGCATTACACCTTTGGGTTTTGCTGTAGATCCGGATGTAAATAATATTACTGCTACCTGCTCATTAGGGTCTATTGTTGTTTCCGTTTTAATAATTAACGTGTTTTCTTCCATAGGTAATAAATCATTTAATGTTTCTTCCGTAAAAATTTTAATACCTTTATCTATAAATTCACTTAGTTTGTTTAAAAAACACTTCTGAATGAAAATTGCCTTAACTTCACAACTATTTATAATATATTCAATATCCTTATCACTTAATGTTGGATTTATTGGTACACAAGTACAACCACTTTTTATTATTCCAAAATAGCTTTCTATAAACAAAGGAGAATTCTCTGCTATTAAGAGAATTCTATCTTCATTTCTAAACTTACTTTTTTCTATAAGAGCAGATATGGATAGTATTTTTGAATGCAATTTTTTGTAGCTGATATTTGTTTTATGAATTATCGCAGTTTTACTAAGTCTTGAGGAAAACTCAAAAACATAATCAGTAAAGTTCATATTATAACACTATACTTTTTTAGTATCTTTTTAACATCTCCTATAGTATACATTCTTGAAACATCTTGAACTGCTAACGCTATATCAAACTTCTCCTCAAGTGCCGTTACAAGCTCAATATGGCTAAGCGAATCCCAATCTTTAATCTCATCAGGTCCAAAACTGTCCTCAATTTCAGGTATATTACTTGTATCAAAAGTAGCCTCTATTGTTTTGTTGAAAATTTCTAAGTTAGTCATTTTTAATTCCTCCTGTGATTTTATTTGATACTAATATTATAAGCAATAAGCATGCCAATAGCCGTAAATAACATTGAAATATGAAGTTAAATAAAAAGCTTACTATAGAATTTACATATTTAGCTTTAATTAGTACAAACTATTGTAGAATTTATGAATTTATTCTTGTATTAATTTTACTCCCTTTATGGAATATAATAAAAATAAAGATATAGAGGGAGGTTTTTACATGAATAACAATTCGAATAAATCTAAAAATTGGTTAAATATAGATGGCAAGACGATTATAGTAACTGGTGGAAATTCTGGTATTGGATTACATATCGTAAATGAGCTTAAAGAAAACGGTGCAAATGTTGTTGTTGCTGACATGAATGTGGAAACTGGGAAAAAAGATGGTGTATACAATATAAAAACTAATGTTACATCAATTGATAGTATAAATGCTATGGTTTTTGAAACGGTCAAGGAGTATGGTAAAATTGATGTATTAGTTAACAACGCTGGAATTAATCTACCAAGACTGCTTGTTGATGTCTACAGTGATGAAAAAAAATATGAGATTAACGAAGATTCATTTAACAAGATAACATCAGTTAACCAAAAGGGAATTGTATTTGTAACACAGGCTGTAGTTAGAGATATGCTAGCTAAGAAGGTTAAAGGAGTTATCATAAATATTTCTTCTGAATCAGGTATGGAGGGCTCAGTAGGACAAAGTTTATATTCTGCAACAAAGGGTGCTGTAAATTCCTATACTAGATCTTGGGCAAAGGAACTTGGCAAATTTGGTATCAAAGTAGTTGCTATAGCCCCTGGAATTAATGAGAAGACTGGGCTTACAACACCTGCATATAATGAAGCTTTAGCTTATACAAGAAATATAAATGTAGATCAATTGGATACAGGGTATGAAAAGAGCATTCCACTTGGCCGTGTTGGAAAACTAGATGAATTAGCATATCTAGTAACGTTCCTTTCGTCTGAAAAGTCTAACTATATTACTGGAACGGTAATCAACATTACAGGTGGAAAGTCAAGAGGTTAAACAGGGAGGAGTTTAGTGTGATAGATCAAAAAAATGAAGTCTTGGAATGTAATAGCATAATAAATGATTTTGACCAAGATAACAGCTATAAACATCTAAGTAATCCTACAACTCCCACTGATTTTAATGACTTTCATTGTAGGATTGCGTATTTATTAGATCAACTAATAAATACGGAAAATTACTTGAATATCATGGATCTTTCAGAAGAGATGAATGTTAGCAGAGGTACAGTCAACAATGACTTGAAAAAAACAAAAGAACTTTTGAGGAAATATAATGCTGAAATTTTGGGAGTTACAAACAAGGGTATCAAGTTAAAATGCAGTGAATTTAGTAAAAGATTAGTCCTTATATATGAAGTGTTTGACTACTTTCAATGTAATGTCCTTATAGACAATAAAACCATTGATCTTTTAGAATCATTAGCTGCACATTACAAGTTTAATGATCATATGGAACTACTTTTTTATAAGTCAACACTGGTAACTATTGATAGGTTAAAAAAAGGGAAACCGCTAAAGAATTCCATTCCTATGTACAAAAATTTTGAAATTAACAGTAAAGTACTTAATGACTTTATTGTAGAAATTGAAAATATATTCAAAATTAAATTAAATTATGAAGATATTGATTTTATATCATTCCCTATTAACACACGAAATTCTGCACATACTGGTAATATAGAAAATACTGTAAATCAAGAAATATTACTTCAGATTGTTAAACAAATGCTTGATAGCATAAGGGAACGTTTCATGATTGATGTTAATGAGAAAGCTTTTTATAATAAGGTAAAGTATCATTTGTTATTTCTAATTAACCGATTAATATTCAGAATCCCTGTAAACGATATTTTTTCTGATCAAATCAAAATTAAATTTCCACTGGCTTTCGAATTGGCAAGAATATCAATGAGTGTTCTTCAAAAACAATATCACCTGATGGGTACAAAAATTGATATAAGTTATCTTGCAGTATATTTTGCCTTAATTTTAGATGAAAGGAAAGTTGATCACAAAAGTAATAATAGTGATGGAAATATTGCTGTTGTATCTAATAGTGGGAGAGGCACTTTTGAGCTGATTCGAAAACAATTGCAAGAAATAATTGGATTAAACTCTAACATTGATTTACTTACTGTTTCAGAACTTAAAACTAAGGATGTATCCAATTATGGAATACTTTTTAGCACAGAAAACATTATAAGCGATATGCACTTGCCTATTATAAAAATAGATGGGATTATCGATCAAGATTCTCTTACCCAAAAGCTAAAAGAACTTAAAAAGAAAAATCTTGAACCAATTGCTAACATAATGAAATTAGAGAATCTTAAAATATTATATCTAGATGGTAAAACAAGCTACAGAGATAATGTGAAAAAGATTACGGATCACCTTATTGATGAAGATAATGTCTCAAGTGATATCTACAGTATATTTGAGAAAAAAGACAACTTGAGTTCCATGATTTATGAAAATGGAGTTGCATTTCCTCATTTAATAGATAAAAACTTAAATAACTTTAGTCTAACTTTAGGTATCATAAAACCTACCACTGACAAATTAAAAATTATTTTATTTTTGTTAATACCTAAAAATATGGACAATCAACAAGAAGATGCATTGCTAAAAATTTATGACGAAATATTCACCATAATTAGTGACAAAAAACTTGTTATCAAACTTCAAGAGATAGAAAATGTTTATTAATTTGCAATTATTTAATGAAAGGAGATTGATAAGATGTCATTTATGAATATGCTTATACTCGGTGCAGCTGTAATGTTATCCTTTGCTTTGCAATATTTTTTAGGATTCAGGCAAATCAAACACTTTAATGATGAATACATAAAAGTAAGAAAGGAAGGCAGAGTAGCTATAGGGCGCCGTGCTGGTAAAATTCAATCTGGTACTATAATACTTTTTGCACTTGATAAAGAAGATAGAATAAGATATGGGAGAAAAATACAAGGCACTACGATCTTTGCTAAGTTTAAGGATTTTAACACGTTTAATGGTAGAGAAGTCGGGAAAATTACATTGAAGGATGAAGAAATGAAAAAAGAGATGAAAATTACTCGTAAGGCAGTAATTGATGCCGTCAACAGCTATAACACCATCAAAAGCAGGAAAATTATTCCTGAAAAGAAATCCCCATTTGGACAAGTATATCAAAAATTGGTTCATTGATATTTTGATTTCTAATTAAGTTTATTAATATTTCAATAGGAGGTAACATTATGAGCATTATTACAATTATTGGAGCCGGCCAAATGGCCTCTGCTCTAACTTTCCCTGCAACTGAAAATGGAAATAAAATACGACTAGTTGGTACTCCACTAGATAGACTCATCATTGATTCTGTAAAAAATACAGGTTTTCATCCAACATTAAAACGTCAATTACCTAAAACAGGAATTGAGTGTTTTCAAATTGAAGATGTAAATAAAGCATTAATTGGGGCAGACGTTGTTATTTGTGGCGTTAGTAGTTTCGGGGTTGACTGGTTTGCAGACAATATATTGCCTATAATACCTGAAAACATTCCTCTTCTTTCAATAACAAAGGGAATGATTGATCAAGAGGATGGCAATATGATTACTTATCCACAGTACTTTACAAGCAAGCTTCCCACTAATAAAAAACTTTCTATTAATGCTATAGGTGGTCCATGTACTAGTTATGAACTTGCTGACAAAGATAATTCTGCTGTTGCATTTTGTGGAGATAATATAGAAATTCTTAGAATGCTTAAGGGTTTGTTTGAAACTTCATATTATCATATTAGCTTATCTACAGATGTTATAGGTGTTGAATGTGCAGTAGCCCTCAAGAACGCTTACGCCTTGGGCGTATCCCTGGCTATAGGGATTGCTATTGGACCTGATGGCTCTGGACACGAACATTATAATTCGCAGGCTGGACTTTTCGGACAAAGCGTAAAGGAAATGCAACATCTCCTTAAGATAGTCGGCGGTGGTGAAGAAAATATTATATTATCTGCCGGTGACCTTTATGTAACTGTATTTGGTGGACGTACTCGTAAAGTCGGAACACTACTGGGTCAAGGTTTTACGTTTGAAGAAGCAATAAAACGATTAGAAGGAGTAACTCTCGAATCAATAGTGATTGCCACTCGCACAGCACGTGGAGTAAAAGCTCTTGCTAAAAGAGGGATTGTAAAACTTAGCGATTTCCCACTGTTAATACATGTTGATAATGTAATAAACTCTGGTGCTGCTGCGGTTGATATCCCATGGAAGGCTTTTGAATCAGAAAAAATATAATGTTGAAAAATTACTTAACTTAAAGATAATACTTATATAAAAATATAATAAAAAAAAGGGGTGCATGAAATGGATTTAACTATTCAAATTGCTGAAGGATTTATAGGATTGTTTAAAGTTGGATCAAAAGTCTTTATAAGTTGGATGACGGGTATTGTACCGTTGGTATTGTTACTACTCGTATTTATGAATACTGTAATTAATTTAATTGGTCAAGAGAGAGTTAATAGATTTGCGCAATGGGCTTCAAAGTACTCTTTAATGAGAAATATGGTGTTACCTTTTGTTGCAGCATTTACGTTATGTAATCCAGCAGCATTTACTTTAGGAAAATTTTTGCCTGAATTTTATAAACCTAGTTATTATGCAGCTGTTGCACAATATTGTCACACAAGCAGTGGTATATTTCCACATATCAATCCAGGTGAGTTATTTCTTTATCTAGGAGTTTCAGCTGGTATTACAACTCTTGGTTTAAGTGTTACTCCACTAGCAATAAGATATCTTCTTGTTGGGCTTGTAATGAATGCTATAGGTGCATATGTTACTGATTTTACAACAGCATATGTTTGCAAAAAATCTGGCATTAAATTAAGTAAAGTAGCTAAGGTATAAGGGGGTTATAATAATGAGTAAATATAGAAGTATAAGAATTGAAAAAGGTCAAGGTGGATGGGGAGGTCCTTTTGTTGTAACACCTACCGAACAAAAAAATAAATTCGTCTATATTGTTGGTGGAGGAGAAAAACCTGAAATAGTAGATAAGATAGTTGAATTAACAGGAATGGAAGCAGTAAATGGATTTAAAACTTCAATTCCTGATAACGAGACAGCTTTGGTAATCATTGATTGTGGTGGCACATTAAGATGTGGAGTGTATCCACAAAAGGGGATTCCGACTTTAAACATCATCCCAACAGGAAAATCAGGTCCTTTGGCAAAATATATTACTGAAGAGTTATATGTATCTAATGTCGGATTGGACCAAATTACATTAACAGATGAAACAGCAAAGGCTACTACTTCTAATGAAAGTAAAAATGAAGCTCCTACGACATCAGGATACTCAACTGACAAGAAACTAACTGCTCAAAACGCTGAAAAAGGAAGTATTGTTGCTAAGTTTGGTATGGGAGCTGGTAAAGCAATTTCTATAATGTTACAAGCTTCAAGGGAAGCTGTTCAAACAATGATTAACACGATTATACCTTTCATGGCATTTGTTTCAATGCTTATAGGTATCATCCAAGGAAGCGGAATCGGTAATGTTTTTGCAAAAGTTATGTCACCACTCGCTGGTAATGTATGGGGTTTAATGCTTATTGGATTCATATGTTCATTGCCTATCCTATCTCCATTACTAGGACCTGGTGCTGTTATCGCTCAGGTAATAGGAACTCTCATTGGTGTTGAAATAGGAAAAGGAAATATAAATCCAAACTTAGCATTGCCTGCACTATTTGCTATTAACACACAGAACGCTTGTGACTTCATTCCTGTTGGATTAGGTCTAGAAGAAGCTGAACCTGAAACAGTCGAAGTTGGAGTACCTTCAGTATTATACTCAAGATTCCTAAATGGAGTGCCACGTGTATTTGTAGCTTGGGTAGCAAGTTTCGGTTTGTATAGATAAATTTTAATATAAAAGGAGGATTAAATAATGATTTATGCTACAGAAATTCAAGAAATTGGTTTAAATGCAAAAGAATTTTTAAATGAAGACATTATAGTATTATTCGGATTTAATGCTCCACCTGACCTAAGACCATATTGTTTTCTGATTGATCAAAATAATCTAGAAGATTCCATAGAAGTTGGTTATACACTACTCATAAATGATGATAGTTACAAAATTATAGCAGTTGGTGATCATGTCAATAAAAACTTGAAAGATTTAGGACATATAACAATAAATTTCAAAGGTGATATAAGTAATTTGATGTCAGGTTCTTTATATGTTGAAAAGAAAGCAATAAGCAATATTGAGGTAGGAACAAAAATTATTATTCAAAAAAACAACAACTAGAAGGGAATGGTACTATGTTTTTAGATACAGCGAATATCAATGACATAAATAAATATATAAAGACCGGGATATTAAAAGGGGTAACCACAAATCCCACAATTCTTCTTAAAGAAAACATAAATAGGGTTCAACAGATAGAAAATATTCTTGGAACTAATACAGACCTACTATTTGTTCAACTCATCGGTGCTACAATAGAAGAACTTTATGGTGATTATGAAAAACTCAAAAACATCAAAGGTTCTAAAAAAATTGCATACAAGGTACCTATAAATCTTATAGGACTAGAAGTTGTAAATAAAATTAAATCTGATAATCCAAAAACTATTGTATTAGGTACAGCCATTTACTCCGCTGATCAAGGAATACTAGCTGCTTTAGCTGGTTGTGACTATGTAGCTCCTTATGTAAATAGGATGTCAAACAACAATATCAACCCATTTGAAGCAATTTCAAAAATGAGATCGTTCTATGAAGATAGAGAACTTGATTGCAAAATTTTAGCGGCAAGTTTCAAAAATACTAACCAAATACTAGATGCATTAGAAGCTGGTGCACATACATGTACCATTCCAGCTGACCTTTTTGAGCAGATGGCTAACAAGGATTTAGCATTAAATGCTATCAAAGTATTTAATAATGATGGACAAAAGCTTGATGAGCTGACGAAATAAGTTTTTATTGACTACTGAAAAAGAACTATTCCATATGGAGGAATAGTTCTTTCTTTTTTAATAGTTAGTTAAATTACTTTTCATGATTAAAATAAACTCTAGATTTTAATATTTTCGTAGATTAACATCCTTTTAAATTTGCCTTTCTCTTTTCAATAAATGCTTGCATTCCTTCTTTTTGATCTTCAGTTGCAAAACATATTGTCCATAAACTGTTTTCATAATTGTATGCCGATTCTGTATCCATATTAAGACCATTATTAATAGCAGCTTTTGCTAAACTTACTGCATACGTAGCTTTGCTCATTATCTTCTCAGCCATCTCATATGCTTTTGGTAATAATTCTTCTGGACTATATACTTTATTTGCAAGACCTATACGATATGCTTCGTCAGCATCTATCATATCTGTAGTAAATATAAGCTCCTTAGCTCTTCCTTTTCCAACTAGCCTAGGGAGTCTTTGAGTCCCAGCAAATCCGGGAATTATTCCTAAGTTAACTTCTGGTTGGCCAAACTTTGCTTTAGTTGAAACAAGTCTTATATCACAGCACATAGAAAGTTCACATCCACCACCAAGGGCATACCCATTAACTGCGGCAATAACTACCTGAGGCATATTTTCGATTTCTGAGAATACCTTTTGCGCTTTAAGTGATATTTCTTTAGCTTGTATTGCAGTTAAATCTTTCATTTCAGTTATGTCTGCACCTGCAACAAAAGACTTTTCGCCTGCGCCAGTAACTATTACAACTTTAATATCATCTTTTGCTGATATATCCTTAATAAGTGTTCCTAACTCCTTTATAGTCTCACTGTTTAAAGCATTAAGAGCCTTTGGTCTATTAATAGTAACCTCTGCTATACCGTTTTCCTCTTTTAAAATAATGTTATTCATTTTTTATTCCTCCAATTTTTTTTATATTTTATTTCTATATAAACTAATTTGTAAAGGTTTTCTTAAAATGATTGAAAATTTTTCTTACATTTCCACAATATTGTTTTAGTGACAACTTATTTGTATATAAACAAGTTGTCACTAAACAATTATATTAATCAAATTGGTGATATTTTTCTATTATAATACTATATTTACTTTTAATGAGATTCTATTTACTAAGATTATCTGAAAAGAGTACCACTAATAATCATCTTTTGTATTTCATTTGTTCCTTCATATATCTGAGTTATTTTAGCATCTCTCATCATTCTTTCAACATTATACTCTTTCATGTACCCATTTCCACCAAGCATTTGAACTGCTTCTGTAGTTACATGCATAGCGGCATCTGTACAAGCAAGTTTTGCCTTAGCTGCTGATACGGAATAATTTTTTCCATCTTGTTTATCAAGAGCTGCTTTATATAATATATACTTAGCTTGTTCAATTTCAAGGTCTAATTCGGCCATTTTAAATGCTAAATATTGATTCTTAAATAATGGTTTTCCAAATTGTTTTCTTTCTTTCAAATACTCTTTTGCTATCTCAAATGCTCCTTCTGCAATTCCAAGTCCTTGTGCTGCAACTCCTATTCTTCCGCCATCAAGAGTTTTCATTGCTATACCAAACCCTTTTCCCTCTAGGCCCACTAGGTTTTCAACTGGAACTAAACAATCCTTAAAAATAAGTTCTGAAACTTGAGCAGCTCTTATTCCAGATGTATTTTCAATTTTACCTATTGAAAATCCTGGGAAGCTTTTTTCAACAATAAATGCTGATAATCCTTTTGTTCCTAAACTTTTATCTGTTAAAGCGAATACTAAAAATGTATCAGATAAAGGTCCATTAGTAATGAAACATTTAGAACCATTTAATATATAGTGATCTCCATCTTTCAATGCTGTAGTTTGAGCACCTGATGCATCAGAACCTGCATTTGGCTCAGTTAATCCAAAAGAACCAAATTTCTTTCCTGATAGTATATCTGGAAGATATTTTTTCTTTAGCTGCTCTGAAGCACTGCTAAATATTCCTCCTGCACAAAGTGATACACTGACTGAATATGCAATACCCATCGAAGCATGTACCTTTGAAACTTCTTCTACAGCTAAAACATAAGATAAATAATCTCCGCCAGAACCACCATATTCTTTTGAAAATGGTAATCCGAACAAGCCTAGCTTACCCATTTTTTTGTAAGCGTCTACAGGAAACTCTCTTTTTTCATCATTATCAATTGTTATAGGTTTAAGTTCCTTCTCTGTAAACTCTCTTGCTACATTCACAACCAATTCTTGTTCTTTTGATAAATTAAAATCCATGTTTATAGCCTCCTAAATTTAATGAATATTTTTGTTTTGGTAATAATAACCTTAGGTTTTTATTACACTATCTAATAATTATATTTTACTTGTTCGCAAATAGCTTGTCAACCAACGATTTAATAAAAAATAAGCTTTCTTTTTCAACCTAATTTTTTAATACCAAATTCTAATCATTTGAAATTAGTTTTAAATATTTTTTTAATTGATTTTGTTCCTCTGGACTAAATTTAATAATATCTTTTCATTTACTTTGCATTGACTTCAAGCATCTAATGAGTTATATAAGGGGTATAGCCAACATTAAGTAGGAAATATTGGTACACAACTATACATGATGAGAAGCAAAGAATAACGTCTATTTATAGAACTTTAATAAAATAAATTTATACCGAATATCAAATAATGTTAAATTTTAAATAGAAAAAGTCTGAATATTGAGCCTATTTATTTATTTATTGGTTGACAAACTATTTGCAAACAAGTAGAATGCAATTGTTAGATATTTCACAATATAAACCATTTAATTATAGGAGGCGATAAATATACATCTCAATTTATGTAAATAACTAGATTTTTTATGAACATAGGGAAGAAGCTTTTCAGAAAAAGGATCTAAAACTATAACTACTGATAATGATAGAATGTTTTTTTGTAAACGGCTACATTTTATTGTGAATAATAGGAAATTTCTATAAAATTATTCGCCTATAAAAAACATGATCGTCGAAATACCAATAGTAAAATATAAAAATTGGAGGTTAAATCGTTATGGAAGTTTTAATTATTATAGTCAGTTTGATATTATTAATATATTTTGCTTATCATGGGTATTCAGTAATTGTCCTTGCTCCGATATGTGCCTTGATTGCTGTATGTCTGTCTGGTCTGTCAATACTGCCTTCTTATACCGAACTTTTTATGGCAAAAGGCGTTACGTATATAAAAAATTTTTTCCCGATATTCTTGTTGGGTGCCATCTTTGGTAAAGTTATGCAAGATACTGGTTTAGCTAAAAGCATTGCTCACGCAATTATAAAAGGGTTAGGTAAAGAACGTGCTGTTCTTTCCGTCGCTTTAGCCGGAGTGGTCTTAACTTACGGTGGTGTAAGCATGTTTGTAGTTGTATTTGCGGTCTATCCATTTGCAGCCGAGCTATTCAGAGAAGCAGATATACCAAAGCGGCTTATCCCTGCTTGTATAGTTCTTGGTGCATTCACCGCAACTATGGATTCTTTCCCTGGTTCTCCGCAAATACAAAATATTATACCTACTACTTTCTTTGGTACAACTATCTATGCAGCCCCTATATGTGGAATCGTTGGCGGCACGCTTCTTCTTGTTTTAGGTTTTCTATATTTGAATCATCGAGTTAAAGCAGCTTTAGCTGCTGGTGAAGGATATGGCAATCATACTATCAATGAACCTGACATGCACGAAAATACAGAGAATAAACTACCTCCATGGTATATTGCGATTATTCCTCTAGTGGCAGTTCTTGTTATTAATTTGGGAATGATTAATTTGTATCCCTGGGATCCTACGCTACTTCAACCATTCCAATCAATGAAGTTACCTTTGGTAGCAACCTCTGTTAAAAATGTCATTAGTATTTGGTCATTAATTATTGCATTAATAGTCGGCATTTTAATTGCCATGGGGCTTGGCTACAAATCTATACCAAAAGGCAGTAACCTGGTAAAAACTATGAATGCAGGTGCGATTGGCTCACTACTTGCCATCATGAATACTGCCTCTGAAGTGGGATATGGTAATGTTATTGCATCATTGCCAGGTTTTAAAGCCATTTCCCACGCATTAATGAGTATACACTTAGGCGGAACACCGTTAGTCTCTGAGGCTGTAACTGTTACTACTCTTTCGGGTGTTACCGGCTCTGCATCGGGGGGCATGTCCATTGCATTAGACTTAATGTCAAAAGGTTGGCTAGACTGGGCGCATCGTATTGGTATGTCGCCTGATATCCTCCATAGAGTAGCATCTATGGCGTCAGGTGGTATGGATACCCTTCCGCACAATGGTGCAATCATTACGTTGTTGCTTGTCTGTGGATTGACTCATAAACAGTCATACAAAGATATTTTCGTGTTAACGTTATTGAAAACTTCTATGTCATTTGTAGTAATTGCCTTCCATTTAACTACCGGTTTATATTAATTAAAAATTTGTGACAAATGGCAACTGTTGAGGTTAAAACTTATATAAAATTGCACAAAATACAAAATACAAAATACAAAATATGTTGTATTTTGTGGTTCCTTCACTGCTAGTGGTCTGAAAGTTAAAGTAGCTGATGGAAATCTGACAATTATTAATGAGTGAAAAGCTAAGAAATTTATTATTTATCGTCGCCTATAACTATAAGTTGTCCTTATCAAAATTAAATAAGGGAAAGGATATTTTATGTGAAATGGAGTGTTTAGTTTAGGGTAAGTAGTAGTTTAGGTAGTGACTTTTGCGGGCACTACCTATTAGTCTTTTTGTACATATTCTTAGTTCAAAAGTTTTTATATTTTGAGATATAATAAAGACTGAAGCCTAATTTAGTAAAGTAGTAGTTTTCTAACTTCATAAAATAAAACTGTATTGGGAATTTTACCGATACAGTTTATATTATTTCATATAATCCAGTGATTCTTTTATCTATAAACTATAATCACTGCTTAGATTTTAAATGATATATTTTTCTTTCAATTTAGCAACAATATATGACGCTGCTTCTTTAAATGGTAAATTAATAACTTCACCCTTACCCGTTACTTCTTTAGTCCAAGATTTAAATACCTTTGTTGCTGAACCTGAAATCCCAAGTAGGGATTTATCAACACTGATGTCTTCTGCATTCCATATCTTAATCTCTTTCTTGTATGTTTTGAATACATTTGACATATTTATATATCTTGGAGTGTTTAACTCTTTAGTAGTAGTTAAAAGAACTGGAGTCTTAACTGTAAGTACTTCATATCCATCTTCCAATGCTTTCTTTATTTTTAAAGTATCACCATTAACTGACATTATATCTTCTACACACGTAACTTGTGCAATTCCAAGACGTTCTGCTAATTTTGGACCAACTTGTGCTGTATTACCATCACTGGATTGTCCTCCAGCAAGAATTATGTCGTAATCAAGTTTATTAAGCGCTCCTGCTAATGCATTTGAAGTAGCTAGAGTGTCAGCACCTGCAAATGATCTATCAGAAACTAATATTGCTTCATCAGCTCCCATTGCAAGAGCTTCGCTTAAGGATTTTTCAGCTTGTAGTGGTCCCATGCTAACAACTGTGACAAAAGCACCTTGATTATCCTTTAGTACTAATGCTGCTTCTAAAGCATACTTATCATCTGGATTAATTATTAAAGGAACTCCATCTCTAATAAGTGTTCCGGTTTTGGGATCTATTTTAATTTGATTTCTATCTGGTACTTGTTTTAAACAAACAATTATATTCATTTACGAACCCTCCTATTTAAATAAGCTCTATGCAAGTTACTGCATAGAGCTTATCAAGTTCCAATTATCTAGATAAAGCACCGCTTATGATAAGTTTCCTTATTTAATTTGTAAAGTTTTTTATGTAAATAAAAAGCTTTATCTATTTAATCCCATTGGTTTATCATAAAAAATACGCTCATCCATAAGTTTAGGAGTTCCATCCATTTTTGGTTTGAAATCCATTAAATCTAAAACATCCTTTTGTAAATCAATACCTGGAGCTATTTCAGTAAGATAAAGTCCATCTTTTTTAAGTTCAAATACAGTTCTTTCAGTAATGTACATTACTGGTTGATTTACTTTTTGTGCATATTTCCCACTAAAAGTAATTTGCTCAACTTGATCAATAAATTTAATCATCTTACCTTCTTGTTTGATAACAAGCTTTCCATCTTTTACTTCTTGTTTAAGTCCTTGAGCTGTAAATGTTCCACAAAACATAACTTTTTTTGCATTTTGGGTAATATTAATAAAGCCACCGCATCCTGCAATACGTGTTCCAAACTTGCTTACATTTAAATTGCCTTCTTTATCAACTTGAGCCAATCCTAAGAATGCTAAGTCGGCTCCACCACCATCATAAAAATCAAATTGATATGCTTGGTCTAGAATTGCTTGTGGATTTATTGATGCACCAAAAGCCAATCCACCTAGAGGCACTCCACCAACTGCTCCTGCCTCTACTGTCAGTGTCATATAATCACAAATACCCTCTTCACTAGCAACTGAAGATATTACCTCAGGTATTCCAATTCCTAAATTCACAACAGTATTAGCTTCAAGCTCAAAAGCAGCTCTTCTTGCTATTATTTTTCTGGCATTTAAAGGTGTGTTTTCAATTGAACCCATTGATGCTTTTATTTCACCTGTACAGGAAGAATTATATTCAAATCCGAAGCTTTGCTCATGTTCCTCGGGCGATGAGACAACAACATAATTTACATATATTCCAGGAATTTTTACAAGTCTCGGATCAAGGCTGCCAGCAGCTACTATTTTTTCAACTTGAACTACAACTATTCCACCACAGTTTTTTGTTGCTTGAGCAATAGATGTTGATTCAAGAGTAGCTACTTCTCTTTCTAGAGTGATATTTCCATTTTCATCTGCATAGGTGCCTCTTAGAAAACAGATATCAATTGGAAATGGTTTATATAATAACCTCTCTTGACCTTCGATTTCAATTACCTTTACAATATCCTCTGTTGTAATATCATTTAATTTTCCACCTTCAATTCTAGGATCAACAAATGTGTTTAATCCTACATGAGTTATGGTACCAATTCTTTTACCTGCAATATCCCTAAACAGCTGAGCAAGAGTTCCTTGTGGAAGATTATAGGCTTCTATTTTATTTTCTACAGCTAATTTTCCGAGAGCTGGCGACATGTTATAATGACCACCTACCACTCTTTTAGTCATTCCTTCGTGTGCAAAATGATCTGTACCTTTTCCATTTTGATTACCCTGAGCGGCAGCATACATAAGATTTAAATTTATAGGCTTACCTGTTTCTAAAAACCGTTTTTCTAAAGCTGTAGTAAGGGTTTCAGGGCAACAACTTCCAACAAACCCATCTGTTACAATATAGTCGCCATCCTTTACTAATTCAGCAGCTTCTCTAGGTTTTAATATTTTCATAGATTAGCATCCCCTTTTATACTATTAGACCTTTATTAATATAGATTAACATCCTTTTAAGTTTGCCTTTCTCTTTTCGATAAATGCTTGCATTCCTTCCTTTTGATCTTCAGTTGCAAAACAAATTGTCCATAAACTATTTTCATAGCTGTATGAAGATTCTGTATCCATATTAAGACCATTATTAATTGAAGCTTTTGCTAAACTTACTGCATACATAGCTTTGTTCATTATCTTTTGTGCCATTTCATATGCTTTTGGTAATAATTCTTCTGGATTATATACCTTATTTGCAAGACCTATGCGATATGCTTCGTCAGCATCTATCATATCTGTAGTAAATATAAGCTCCTTAGCTCTTCCTTTTCCAACTAGTCTAGGGAGTCTTTGAGTTCCAGCGAATCCGGGAATTATTCCTAAGTTAACTTCTGGTTGGCCAAACTTTGCTTTAGTTGAAACAAGTCTTATATCACAGCACATAGAAAGTTCACATCCACCACCAAGGGCATACCCATTAACTGCGGCAATAACTACCTGAGGCATATTTTCGATTTCTGAGAATACCTTTTGCGCTTTAAGTGATATTTCTTTAGCTTGTATTGCAGTTAAATCTTTCATTTCAGTTATGTCTGCACCTGCAACAAAAGACTTTTCGCCTGCGCCAGTAACTATTACAACTTTAATATCATCTTTTGCTGATATATCCTTAATAAGTGTTCCTAACTCCTTTATAGTCTCACTGTTTAAAGCATTAAGAGCCTTTGGTCTATTAATAGTAACCTCTGCTATACCGTTTTCCTCTTTTAAAATAATGTTATTCATTTTTTATTCCTCCAATTTTTTTTATATTTTATTTCTATATAAACTAATTTGTAAAGGTTTTCTTAAAATGATTGAAAATTTTTCTTACATTTCCACAATATTGTTTTAGTGACAACTTATTTGTATATAAACAAGTTGTCACTAAACAATTATATTAATCAAATTGGTGATATTTTTCTATTATAATACTATATTTACTTTTAATGAGATTCTATTTACTAAGATTATCTGAAAAGAGTACCACTAATAATCATCTTTTGTATTTCATTTGTTCCTTCATATATCTGAGTTATTTTAGCATCTCTCATCATTCTTTCAACATTATACTCTTTCATGTACCCATTTCCACCAAGCATTTGAACTGCTTCTGTAGTTACATGCATAGCGGCATCTGTACAAGCAAGTTTTGCCTTAGCTGCTGATACGGAATAATTTTTTCCATCTTGTTTATCAAGAGCTGCTTTATATAATATATACTTAGCTTGTTCAATTTCAAGGTCTAATTCGGCCATTTTAAATGCTAAATATTGATTCTTAAATAATGGTTTTCCAAATTGTTTTCTTTCTTTCAAATACTCTTTTGCTATCTCAAATGCTCCTTCTGCAATTCCAAGTCCTTGTGCTGCAACTCCTATTCTTCCGCCATCAAGAGTTTTCATTGCTATACCAAACCCTTTTCCCTCTAGGCCCACTAGGTTTTCAACTGGAACTAAACAATCCTTAAAAATAAGTTCTGAAACTTGAGCAGCTCTTATTCCAGATGTATTTTCAATTTTACCTATTGAAAATCCTGGGAAGCTTTTTTCAACAATAAATGCTGATAATCCTTTTGTTCCTAAACTTTTATCTGTTAAAGCGAATACTAAAAATGTATCAGATAAAGGTCCATTAGTAATGAAACATTTAGAACCATTTAATATATAGTGATCTCCATCTTTCAATGCTGTAGTTTGAGCACCTGATGCATCAGAACCTGCATTTGGCTCAGTTAATCCAAAAGAACCAAATTTCTTTCCTGATAGTATATCTGGAAGATATTTTTTCTTTAGCTCCTCAGAAGCACTACTAAATATTCCTCCTGCACAAAGAGATACACTGACCGAATATGCAATTCCCATCGAAGCATGTACCTTTGAAACTTCTTCTACAGCTAAAACATAAGATAAATAATCTCCATCAGAACCACCATATTCTTTTGAAAATGGTAATCCGAGCAATCCCAGCTTACCCATCTTTTTGTAAGCGTCTACAGGAAACTCCTTATTTTCATCATTATCAATTGTTATAGGTTTAAGTTCCTTCTCTGTAAACTCTCTTGCTACATTCACAACCAATTCTCGTTCTTTTGATAAATTAAAATCCATGTTTATAGCCTCCTAAATTTAATGAATATTTTTGTTTTGGTAATAATAACCTTAGGTTTTTATTACACTATCTCATAATTATATTTTACTTGTTCGCAAATAGTTTGTCAACCAACGATTTATTTTTAAAAAAAATAAGCTTTTTATTCAGCCTACTTTTTAATACCAAATTCTAATTATTTGAAATTAGTTTTAAATATTTTTTTAATTGATTTTGTTCCTCTGGACTAAATTTAATTAATATTTTTTCATTTACTTCTTCAATAATTTTGTTTACTGGTTTACTTAATAAGAATCCATTATTAGTTAAATAAACGTTAAGAGTTCGCCTATCTTCTTTACTAGCAATTCTCATAATCAATCCTTTATTTTCCATTCTATCAATAATTCCAGTAATAGTTGAGCCATCTAAACTCAAAGCTTTCGAAATTTGCTTAGGTGTTTGACCATTCTCATCCCAAAGGCATTTTAATATTCCATATTGCACAGGTGTTACATCAAACTGAACAAGTTCTGCCTTTAAATAATTAAAGACTGTGTGTTGCGCCTTTGTTAATAAAAAATTAATGCATTCATTCATTTCCATAATTGTCCCCTCTAATCTTAGTTATATAAGCATTCTATTTAAAAAAACATAAAATTTTTCTAAACCTTAATATATATAGTTATCCTTAAGCATATAGTAATTTTACTTAAAAATCAATGTTATTTTTAATATATATTTATTATAGCAATTTTGAAATTCAAAAAAATGAAAAGAAAATTAATTATGATGCTGAGTATTTTATTTAAAAAAATAATTAGAAAAATATCCCTTGACATTTAGTTTGCATACCAATAAGATGTAGTAAGACAGCATTGTGAAAACTTAGAATATTCAAAAAATTAAGAGGAGGAATATTAAATGAGAATGTACGATTTTTTAATACCAGCCGTTAACTTTATGGGTGCAGGTGCCGTAAAAGTAGTAGGAGAGAGAGCTAAAATTCTAGGTGGAAAAAAAGCGTTAATAGTAACTGATAAGTTTCTTCGGAATCTTCCCGATGGAGCAGTAGCACAAGTTGAAGTTTCATTAAAAGAAGCAGGAATTGGCTATGTATTTTATGATAACGTTGAGCCAAATCCTAAGGATAGGAACGCAATTGAAGGCGCAAAAATATTCAAAGATGAAAAATGTGACATGATTATAACAGTTGGTGGCGGCAGCTCACATGACTGTGGCAAGGGTATCGGTATATTGGCAACTCATCCAGGAGAACTGTTTGACTATGCAGGTATAGAACTTCTTATAAATCCACTTCCTCCAATTATTGCTGTTAATACCACAGCTGGAACAGGTAGTGAAGTTACTCGTCACTGTGTTATAACAAATACTAAAACTAAGATAAAATTTGTTATAGTTAGTTGGAGAAACCTACCATCAGTTTCAATCAATGACCCATTAACGATGGTTGGAAAACCTGCAGGTCTTACAGCTGCAACTGGTATGGATGCTTTGACTCATGCTATAGAAGCATACGTTTCAAAAGATGCTAACCCTGTTACAGATGCTTCAGCTATTCAAGCTATCAAATTAATTTCTCAAAACTTAAGACAAGCTTATGCTTTAGGTGAAAACTTAGTAGCTAGAGAAAATATGTGTTATGCCTCACTGCTTGCTGGTATGGCATTCAATAATGCTAACTTAGGTTATGTACATGCAATGGCTCATCAATTAGGTGGACTTTATGATATGCCTCATGGAGTAGCTAATGCTATATTACTTCCATTCGTTGAGAAATGGAACGTTATTTCAAATCCACAAAAATTTGCAGATATAGCAGAATTCATGGGTGAGAATATACAAGGACTTTCGATAATGGACGCGGCTCAGAAAGCTATCGATGCTATGTTCAAGCTTGCAAAGGAAGTTGGGATTCCAGCTAACTTAAAATCTCAAGGAGCTAAAGAAGAAGACCTCGAATACATGGCTGACTGGGCATTAAAAGATGGTAATGCATTCAGTAATCCAAGAAAAGGAAACAAGGCAGATATTGTTGCATTATTTAAATCAGCATTCTAATTTCTGTCTAATAGGAACCGAAATATAACATAAACTTTTTTCATTGAAACAACAAAATATTAATGTTACTATATAAATCCCCCTTGTTGGGGAATCGTAAGTAATCGTTTACATTGTAACTCAAATTTCTATCTAATAATATTGAATTATCTTGTATAATTCAATATTATATTTAATTAAGAGGTTTATCTATATTTGGTTACATTGGTAAAGTACTAAGGGTTAATTTGATAGAAGGTAATGTTAAAGTTGAAATTAAGGATACAAGTAATTTATGGGGTAAGGCAAACTCAGTTATAACAAGAAATGCTTTCATAATAGGTGATTTAAAGTATGTTAAATAAGGATTTTATAAGCATAAACTAGCTATAAGTAGATAAAAATGCTACTGATAAAATAGGCAGGAATTAGGAGGAATAAAATGAATATTGTTCCGGTTGAAGAGGCAATAGGAATGGTGTTATGCCATGACTTAACAAGAATTGTTCCTGGAGAATTTCATGGAGTGGCATTTAAAAAAGGACATGTTATATTAGAAGAAGACATACCTAAAATGTTAGATATAGGCAAAAAAAATATTTATGTCTGGGAAACAAATAAAACAATACTTCATGAAAATGAAGCTGGAGAAAGAATAGCAAGAGCAGTAGCAGGTAAGGGAATTCTTTTCACTGATCCCTCAGAGGGTAAAGTGAAATTACTGGCTAAATGTAAAGGATTACTTAAAATAGATTTTAAGGCTTTAGAGAAAATAAATATAATTGATGAGGTTATAGTCGCTACTTTACATACTGATATTGTGGTAGATAAAGGATGCAATATTGCAGCGGCAAGAATAATACCCCTTTTTATTGAAAAATCAAAGATTGAACAAATTGAAAATATTTGTAAAACAGAAGGGCCTATTGTTTGGGTAGCTCCATTAAAACCTATGAAGGTTGGCGTTGTTACTACTGGCAGTGAAGTTTATAGTGGTAGAATAACAGATAAGTTTGGACCTGTCATAAAAAATAAAGTTGCTAAACTTGGTTGTGAAGTTATAAAACAAATCCTTGTTTCTGATAGTGAGAGTATGATAGTAGATGCTATAAATGAATTATTGGTACTAGGATCTGAAATGATTATTATCACTGGAGGAATGTCAGTAGATCCTGATGATGTTACACCAGCAGGGATAAGAAAATCTGGAGCGACTATTATATCCTATGGAGCACCTGTACTTCCTGGGGCTATGTTTTTAATAGCATACTTGGGTGATATACCAGTTTTGGGACTTCCCGGATGCGTAATGTATAACAAAACGACAGTATTTGATCTTGTACTTCCTAAAATTATAGCTGGTGAAAGGATAAAAAAAGAAGATATTACAAAGCTCGGTCATGGAGGTTTGTGTACTAATTGTGAAGTATGTACTTTCCCAGCTTGTAGTTTTGGTAAATGCTAATTTATGATTAATAATAAAATATAAATAAGACTAATAAATGGATAGTGCCTTCATAAATTAAGGCTGTATCTTTTTAAATAAAGAAAGAAGAGGGGATTAAAATGTTAAAAAAAATATTGGTAATTAATGGTATTATAAGAAATGTAATTGTTAGTCCTGAAGCTTCGCTTGCAGATGTCTTAAGAAAACAGTTATTTCTTACGGGTACTAAGGTAGGTTGTGGAAAAGGTGAATGTGGCGCCTGTAATGTAATAATGGATGGTAAGGTTATAAAATCATGTATACTTAAAATGAAAAGAGTAACCGACGAAGCTGAAATTACAACAATTGAAGGAATAGGATCACAAGATGATTTACATGATATTCAATTTGCATGGATGATACATGGTGGAGCACAATGTGGATTTTGTACCCCTGGATTTGTTGTAAGCGCAAAGGCACTTTTAGATCAAAATAATAAACCTACAAGGGATGAAGTAAGAGATTGGTTCCAAAAAACTAGAAATGTATGTAGATGTACTGGTTATCAACCACTAGTAGATGCTGTAATGGAAGCTGCAAAACTTATGCGTGGGGAAGTTACAAGGAAACAATTGTGGCTAAATCTTCCAGAAGGTGCAAGTTTGATAGGTACTGAGACTGTAAGACCTTCTGCTTGTGCAAAAGTAACAGGTACTTGGGATTTTGGAGCTGATCTCGGGTTAACTCTTCCAGAGGATACTCTTCATATAAAACTTGTACAAGCTACAGTTTCACATGCAAATATTTTATCTATTGATACTACTGAAGCTGAAAAAATGCCTGGAGTAGCTAGAGTTTTAACTTACAAGGATGTAAAGGGAACAAATAGAATTAATGGTTTAGCTTTCCCTTCAAATAAAGGTGATGGACTTGAAAGACCTATTTTAAACGATAAGAAAATTTTCCAATTTGGTGATGCGATTGCGATGGTACTAGCAGATACACCAACACATGCTGAAGATGCAGCTAAGAAAGTTGTAGTTGAAATTGAAGAACTACCAGCTTATATGAGTGCACCTGCAGCTATGGCAGAAGATGCAATTGAAATTCATCCAGGAACACCAAATGTATATTTTGAATTGAAAACTGTAAAGGGGGCAGAAACTGCACCACTTATGAAAAAATTGCCTAATATTGTTGAAGAGGATTTTTATGTCGGAAGACAGCCTCATCTTCCAATAGAGCCAGATGTAGGATTTGCTTACTTAGATGAAGATGGAAAGTTAATAATTCATTCAAAGAGCATTGCATTGCATTTACATGCTCTTATGATTGCTGACGGTATTGGACTCCCACTTGATAAGGTTATGCTTGTACAAAATAATGCAGGCGGAACTTTTGGTTATAAATTTAGTCCAACAATTGAATCTTTACTTGGTGTTGCTGCATTGGATACAGGAAAACCTGTATATCTTGAATTTAGTATGTATCAACAAATTACTTATACTGGAAAGAGATCACCATTCTGGATGCATTTAAAAATGGGTGCAGATAAAGATGGCAAAATACAAGCATTGGAAACAGATTGGTCTGTTGATCATGGTCCATATTGCGAATTTGGTGATCTTGTTACAACAAAAGGATCTGTATTCATGGGTGCTGGTTACAAAGTAGATAATATTCGTGGAGTTGGACGAACTGTTGCTACAAATCATGCATGGGGTTCAGCTTTCAGAGGTTATGGTTCACCACAAAGTCTATTTGCATCAGAACAAATGGTAGATAAACTAGCAGTAAAGATGGGAATAGATCCTCTTGAACTTAGGTATAAAAATGCATTAAAAGAAGGAGAGGTAACTCCAAACGGTTGCAAACTTGATGTATATGTTATTCATCAGTTGTTAGATAAGGCCCGTCCATATTACGCTAAAGCAAAAGAAACTGCTAAAGAAAAGAACAAGAACAGTGTAGATAAGAAATATGGCAGCGGTATATCACTCCTTTTCTATACTTGTGGGCTTGATGGAGCAGATTCTTCAGAAGTCGGGGTAGAGATTACTAAAAATGGAGTAAGTGTTATTAGTTCATGGGAGGATCATGGTCAAGGTGCAGATATGGGTTCACTTACTCATGCACATGAAACATTAAGAAAAGCTGGTTATAAGCCAGAGGATATAAAATTAATTATGAATGACATGCGTATTACACCAAACAGTGGTCCTGCAGGTGGGAGTCGTTCTAATGTTCTTACTGGAAATGCCACAAGAGTTGCTTGTGAAAACTTACTTGAGGGCCTTAAAAAAACTGATGGAACATACAGAACTTATGATGAACAAATTGCAGAAGGAAAATCAACAAGATATGATGGAAAATGGACTGCTCCTTGCATCGCTTGTGATGTTGAAACAGGGCAAGGAAATCCAATCTCAGTTTATATGTATGGCGTTTTAGTAGCAGGAGTAGAAGTAGATTTAACTACTGGAAAAGCACATGTTGATAAGTTAACAATTGTTTCAGATGTAGGAACTATCATAAACAAACTTGTTGTTGATGGTCAGATACTTGGGGGACTTACTCAAGGTATTGGTCTTGCATTAACTGAAGATTTTGAAGATCTTAAAAAGCATACAACACTTACTGGTTGTGGAATTCCTCAAATTAAGGATGTAACAGATGATATAACATTAATTTATCAAGAAACTCCAAGACCACTCGGACCTTATGGAGCAGCTGGTGTGGGTGAAATGCCGTTGTCAGCTCCTCATTCAGCAATCATAAGTGCAATTTATGATGCTTGTGGAGTTAGAATTACGCACCTTCCAGCATATCCAGAAAAAATTCTTGCTGGAATTAAAAAATTAAATAAATAATTATAATTTAAAGGGAGAACCTAAAGTGAAATATCAGAAATTCATTTTAGGTTCTCCTTAAAATAATATTAGGAGGAATAATATATAGATCTACAAAAAATTCTTTCTATTCCTATCCTAATGTAAATAAATCTTCAACAGTAGTATTTAAATATTTTGCCAAACGCATAGCAAGTTCTAAAGTTGGATTATACTTATCATTTTCTACGGCTATTATTGTTTGACGAGTGACACCTAAATTATTAGCTAACTCCTCTTGTGTTAATTTATATTGTTTACGATATTCTTTTACATGATTTTTCATAATATGTTTTCTCCATAATGGTTAAGGAGTATCACTTTAGTGATACTATAAAAAATGAACTGCAATGCAACTATTATAAGTGGTAATCCTAATTTACCACTTGTAACAATATCTATAATAGTCAATATAATAAGAAATGTATTAACATAAATATAAGTTATAAAGAAAGCTTTATCTGAAACTATACGCTCCCGCTCATCCATAAATCTAAATTTATTATTTCCACTTGTTATCGGCTCAGTTGGGCCGCCTAAACGCTTGTTGATTATTGCCTGGGCAGCAAACATAATCAGAATTTGTGTGCTAACTATAATAGGTATACCAGCGTTTATGGAAAATGAAACGTAGATTGAAGAACCAAATAAATAGAGTGGTGGCAACAATACTACATTTTTAAACGTGATTGATATCATCCATAGAATTGATATAATCACCACTTCAAAGAAACAAGTATATCTGATTGCTACACGGTTAGCGTATCCATCGCGTTCATCTCTCTTTAAAAACATTTCTATATTCCTCCTCTAAAATGTTAAGACTTCTTTACATTTAATGATAACATTATTTCATAAAATGTCAATAGTTCTTTACATTTTCAAGTAATAATTTACCTAATAATATAAAAAATATAGGTATATAGTTGAATTTCTGATCTTGATTAATAAAACTTTATTAATTTCGAAAAAATTTAAGTGAATCTATCATATCGAAGATGAATAATTTATTGTAACTATACTCAATAGATGATAAAATGAAATAAAAAAATCATTTTATCATCTATTGAGTATTTCTATTTCATTTAGTTGAAATTAACATAGAAAGGATTGAGTCAATTATGGAAAATAACAAACAAGATTTGATGAGAGCTATTAAAACCAGGTTACCACGTTTAAGTAAAGGTCAAAAACTGATAGCTGGATATATTCTAGAACACTATGATAAGGCAGCGTTTATGACAGCTGGTAAATTAGGGACTACTATAGGAGTAAGTGAATCAACTGTTGTAAGATTTGCCAACGAGTTAGGATTTAGTGGTTATCCAAAACTACAAAAATCTCTTCAAGAATTAATTAGAAATAAATTAACTTCTGTGCAAAGAATTGAATTATCGAATGACTACATGACCCAAGAAACTGCTCTAAAAGGTGTATTAAAAGCTGATATGGAAAATATTAAAGCTACTTTAGAAAATATAAATTATCAAACTTTTGAAGATATAGTTAATTCACTATTTAAAGCTAGAAAAATATATATAATTGGACTGAGAGACTCCTCAGCATTATCAGAATTTTTAGCTTTTTATTTAAATCTTATTTTAGATAATGTTAAAGTAGTTGCCTATGGTGTTAGTGATATATTCGAGCAAATGCTTAACGTTAATGAACAAGACATAGTAATTGGGATAGGATTCCCTAGGTATACTACAAGAACAATTGAAGCTCTATCCTTCGCTAAAAGCAAAAATGCCAATATTGTAGTAATTACAGATAGTTTATTATCTCCATTAGCAGCTAAGGCTGACTATACGTTAATAGCACAAAGTAATATGACTTCCTTTGTTGATTCATTAGTAGCACCACTTAGTGTAATAAATGCATTAATTATAGCTGTGGGATTAAGGGAAAAAGAAAAAATCTCAACAAAATTTTCTGCTTTGGAGAACATATGGGAAGAATATAAAGTTTATCTTTAAATTAATTGTGATCTACCCAATAGGGATGATACAAAAGTCAACGGTATAAAAAGTCAAAAAGGACATTAGCTTAAACCATTGCTAATGCCCTTTTTCTTATATAGTAGTAAAAATCAAACTTGATAGTTTATTTGTCTTCGTATAACTTAGCCAATTTATCAAAAGCTGGTAATGAATTTTGTATTCTCTTGTAATCTATGCAATAAGATAACCTTGCATGACCTGGGCATCCAAAGGCGGATCCTGCCACTAATAATAGGTTAAATTGTTTTGCATCCTCGCAGAATTTTTTATCGTCTGCGATTGGAGTTCTAATGAAAAGGTAAAATGCCCCTTGAGGTTTTACACATTTAAAACCTATTTTTATAAGATGGCTATATAAAATATCTCTGTTCCTTTTATAAATGCTGACATCAACTTCAGCATCCAGGCAATTTGCAATAACTCTCTGGAAAAGTGATGGTGCATTTACAAAACCTAAAATCCTATTGGCTACATTTAATGAAGTCATTATATCCTCAAAGTCGTCCATATTGGTATTTGCAACTACATATCCTATTCTCTCTCCGGGAAGTGATAATGATTTACTATATGAATACCCAATAAATGAATTTTTATAATATTTCAAAATATACGGAACAAAAACATTATCATAAACTATTTCTCTATATGGCTCATCAGCTATTAGATAAATACTTATGCCTAACTCCTCTTCTTTATTATAGAGTACTTTTGCTAGATTTTGTATGACCTCTTCAGAATATACAACACCTGTTGGATTGTTTGGTGAATTGATAATAATTGCTTTTGTTTTGCTATTTATTTTATCTTTTAATCCCTGCATATCAGGTTCAAAGTTATCAATATCTGTAGATACAACTACAAGTTTCCCATCAAAATTATTTACATAGTTTTTGTATTCACCAAAGAATGGTGCGAAAACAATAACTTCATCATCTGGGTTAAGAAGTGTTTTAAGCAAAATATTCAATCCTCCAGCTGCTCCACAGGTCATAACTATATTACCACTTGATATATTTACATCATGTTTTTCATTTAAAAAATCAGCTATTTTAGATCTAACATCCTCATATCCAGAGTTATTCATATACCCATGTACAAGTTTTGGAGCGGTTTCATTTAATATTTTGTTGATTTCAATCTTAATATTTTCAGGTGGTGCAACATTCGGATTGCCCAGACTGAAATCAAATACATTTTCTTCTCCATAAATATCAGATAATCTTTTGCCCTCCTCAAACATAGCTCTTATTACAGAACTTGTAGCCACTAAACCTTTCATTTTGTTAGATATCATTTTAATTCTCCCTTTTGTCCCCCGTAGGATTTAATTATAATACCAAATGATGTACTAATAGGTACTCCCCGTAACGGGAATCATAATATTCTTTTTAACATTATACAACATATAATGGATTTTTTCAAAACGTTATAAAATGTAAATTATTACCAAGGAAATAATATTTAAAAACATGCTCAGAAGACAAAGCATACAATATATTTAGACATTATGGTGTAGATTAAATATAAATTATGGAGTATACCTTGCATTACATAGTAAGTTTATATATACTTAAAATATACTTTGCATTACATAGTAATTATAGGTGGTGATAAATTGGAAAACAACACTCAGGTATTAAAAGGAATTTTAGAGGGGTGTATTTTAAGCATAATTTCTAAAGAAGAAACTTATGGTTATGAATTATTGATTACGTTAAAAACTAATGGATTTAAAGATATGGTGGAAGGCACAATATATCCACTTTTATTACGACTTGAAAAAAAAGAATTAATAACATCTAAAAGACGAGAAGAACAAAATGGAATGACCAGAAAATATTTTTATATTACTGAGATAGGGGAAAAAGAGCTTAATGACTTTAAAATATACTGGGATAAATTATATGTTAATGTGAACAAAATCCTAAAGGAGTGATAAATTTGAAAGATTCTATCCTTAATAATAAATTAACTGGTGATTATCTAATAGCTCATCTCGACATACTAAGTTATCTGCAAAGTTGTAATATACCTCCTAATAATAAATTTTCAATTGAAGTAGCGGATGATATGAGGGATATGCTTTTATCTGCTCAAGAAAATGGAACTCCTATTAGTGATATAGTTGGAAATGATATTAAAAGTTTTTGTGAAGATATAGTACAATCCTACAATAGTAAGAGAGTTAAATTATTGGATTTTCTAAAAAATTTAAATTATTATTTATGTTTTTTACTTTTAATGGTTTTGATATTTCAAGTATTTGAGGCAAGTGTTAACCTAAGTACCATTGTTACATTTTTATTATGCTGGTTTTTGTATAAGTATATTTTAAATTTTTTTTATAAGAAATTATGTTTGAAATTTAAAGGATTAAAAAATAAAATCATGTGTATCCTATTGATATTTTCTGCATCCGCATTATGTTTATTTCCAATAGTACTTATAATAATAACATATTGTGATTTCAGACTTAATGGGTACTATGTAGCAATTGTATGTTTATTGCTCATTTTAGTAGTTCAAATTATATGCAAAAAATTATATAAAAACATTAAATGGTATGATTATTTTATCTAGGAGAAAGAATTCCTTCATTAAATAAGAGAGGGTTCCATGTATATAATAAGCAACTAGAACCCCTCATAAACTAATGGTATTATTTATTTCCTTCCAGTATAAATAAGCACGGCATCTCTTAAAAATTTTGCTGTTCCAGGTTGTTTCTTATCATAGTATGCAGTAAATCTCTCGTCATCTACATACATTTGTGCTACTCCAGCATGGGCATCTTTGGTATAACTAGTCCAATAAAAACTCAGCCACAAACGGTGTAAATCTGCTGCCTTTTGAGCAAGTTCACCTGCTGGATCACCAGTTTTAAATGCTTCGTTAAGTGTTTCTATTACATCATTTTCAAGTTTTGTAACTTTATCATATTCCGCTTGTGTCATATTCTTCAGTTTATTGTTTGATTTGTTTACAATCCCCTCCCCATATTTTGCACGTATTTCCTTTCCATATTTCTCCTCGTTATCAAAAATTAATTTTTCCTTAAAGCCATCAAATTTTTCTTTATCACTCATTGTAATTCTCCCTTCCGTTAATGCAATTGTTTTATCCACATTAACAACTAATAAATTTAATTGTTCTATTTTCAAAAGAAGCTTCGCACGGTGTTCTCTCAGTGCTTTTTCCCTATCAAAACAAGGTGATGTTACAATATCCTTAATGCTTTCAAGGCTCACACCTAGCTCCCTATAAAAGAGTATTTGCTGCAACCTTTCAATTTCCTTTTGACTATAAATACGATAACCTGATGAATTAATTCTTGCCGGCTTAAGAATTCCAATTTCATCATAATATCTCAGAGTCCTTGTGCTTATACCTGCCATCTTGCCTAACTTTTGCACTGTGTATTCCATGTTTTCACCTCCTGATAAGATAACTATAAACCTTCACGTTGCGTTAATGTCAAGTAAATTATAAATAGATTATTTTTAAAATAAAATTTTTTAATTCTCATTCGACATAAAATTAACTTTTGTTAGCAATTATTATCTTTATTTACATATTTTATTTCTAATTAATTATATTTTTTAAAAATATTATAGCTTATTATGTATAATTATAATATAATGTAATTAGGTACTATTAAATAATTACCTATTCATATAAGGAGTGATATTGTGCTAATTAATTCCGGAAAAGATTGTGTTTTTGAAAATATTAATGTATTTAATGAACTTATGATTAATACTGTTAAGTCAAAAGATGATAAATTTCAATTTGAGGGAAATCAATATTTGGTTTGCTCTGATGGTGTTTGTGTGCAAACTTTAATAAATGATAGGGTTTTATACCGTATTTTTATGGATAAGAAATAAACTAATAGTTATCTAAATCCTAAAGGTTAAATAACTTAGCATAGATTAAAATAAGCGAAACTGCGAATTTACATAAATTACACTAAATCCATGTATGGTTAGAATATGACGTGGTGGCTGGGGCTTTAGATAAAAATTTTCCCCACCAAAGTAGAAAAACAAAACTCCTACTATATATAGTGGGAGTTTTGTTTTTGAGAAATGTATTTATAACATATACATTATTTTAAAGACAAACAAGAAGTTATAACTGATATACCGTTACATTATCAGCAACTGTAAAGTCAGCTTCTGTAATGCTACGAATATCCTCAATGCTTAAGTCTTCAAATACTTCAGTAAGTACCAATCCAGTAGGGGTTACTTTAAACACTGCTTTTTCAGTAACTATAACATCCACTACTCCTTTGCCGGTAATTGGAAGAAGACATTTTTTGAGTATCTTAGATCCACTCTTACTAGAATGTTTTAATGTAGCAATGACCTTTCGAGCCCCATTTACTAAATCCATGGCGCCACCCATACCTGGAGCATATTTCCCTGGTGCAAGTGGCATTGCCCAATTTGCAATATTGCCTTCTTGATCTACTTCAAGTGCTCCAAGTACTGTGGCATCAACATGTCCTCCACGGATAATGCAAAATGATGTGGCCAAATCAAATACCGCAGCTCCCGGTAATAAGCTAATAGGTTGGCCACCAGAATTGGCAACATCTGGATCTTCCTTGCCTAGTTTTGGAGTAGGTCCAAACATTAAGCAACCGTTTTCAGACTGCAGTATAACTTCCACACCCTCAGCTAAATAATTGGCAACCGCTGTGGGCATTCCAAAACCTAAATTCACCACTTGATCATTACTTAGTTCCTTAGCAGCTCTCCGAGCAATTATTTCTCTTGGTTCCATACTTAATTACTTCCTTTGATTTATAAATAATCAATTATTTTAATTGCTTAGAACTAACCCACAAATCTGTGTATACTTGTTTATGTTCATCAAACAAATATCCTTGAACAACAGCTTGGACAAATACACTTGGTGTACCAACGCGTTCTGGTTCAATCCCGCCAATATCAACTATTTCATTCACCTCTGCTACTGTATAGTCTGCACCCATTGCCATAATTGGATTGGTATTAATGGCTAAGCCACGATATTGTATATTCCCTAATCTATCGCCTTTGTAACCCTTAATAAATGCAAAATCAGCTTTCAGCGGCAATTCAATTAAATACATTTTACCCTCTATTATAAGTTTTTGTTTACCTTCTTCAACTAATGTACCTACACCTGTGGGGGTAAGAACACCACCTAACCCAGAACCTGCTGCCCTAATTTTTTCAACAAGACTACCCATTGGAAAATACTCAATTTCAATATCACCGTTCTTAAATTGTTCCAAAGAAAGCTGGCAAGTACCAGAATGAGCAGTAATTAATTTTTTAACCTGCTTATTTTTGTACAATCGTGCAATGTCAAAATCTTGACCGGGATAAGCGTTAACTATCGAAATTATTGTTAAATTTTTAACGCCCTTTTCTACCAATTTATCAATAGCTTTAAGTGGTGCTCCCACCCCAAGAAAACCACCGAACATAATTGTCGCTCCATCGTGAACTTTTTCAATTATTTCATCTAAATCCATAACTTTGTTCATGAAATTATCCCCTTTCACTAATGTCTTGTAAAGCTTTTCAGCTAATCTTACCATTATAGTACAATACTAAGAATGGATTGTCAAACTTTTAACAAATATGAAAAAAATTTTAATTCAAAAACAACATATCATCAACTATATAGCTGATAAACTTATACCTTAATATGTTTAAGTTTCTTAGCTAGCTTATAAAGGGGTATTCTAGGTATCTAATAAAATCTCACTGTTTAAGAGTACTTTATTGAGGGTATTTTGTTTATGGTATTACATATATGTAACAAAATATCGTTAATCCTCATAACTTATGGTGGTAACTTATATAAGGTTTTAATAATAGGAGGTAAATTTGTGGACGAGAATATAACTATAACTAATAAGTTTTATCCTAAATTACTCCTCATATAAACTTCCTTTTTCTGATCCTCTGTTATGCCAATATATTTTAGGGTTTGTAATTTAGAAGAATGATTAAATATATCCATTAACAGCTCTATAGTGGTTCCATTTGTATAAGCATGATAACCAAATGTTTTTCTCATGGTGTGGGTACCTATTTCTCCGGATACTATATTCCCATTATGGTCCCTATCAACTATTCCTATCATTTCTGCAGCATTATTTAAAATATACCATGCATGTTGACGAGTTATTGGTTTGTTTTCTGATTTTTTACTACAAAAGACATACATATTTGGAAGCACGTCTTCCAAAGTAGCTGCATAACCTTCAATTAATTTACTTACTATTGATCCTATGTAAAACTTTTTGGTTTTTGAGGTTTTCTTTTCTATTATGATTACATATTCTTTAGCCTTCATATTTTTGAAATTTATGACATCCTCAAATGTTAATTTTAAAATATCACTTATTCTAAGCCCAACATTTATACCTAAGATAAATAACAATTCATTTCTAAGACTTTTATCTCTTAAATATAATCTCATAATTCTTATTATCCTTATGTCTCTTATTGGTTCAACAGTTTTCATTTTATATCCTTCTTTCATAAATAATTTACATTTAGAATATTTACATGCAAAAAATCTAAATATAGTTTTACAAAACACGTTTTTATGATTTTATAACATATTTTGTAATATCTTTCAACTTCCATCTCTAATATTACACAATAATTAAAATATAGTCAATATGTCAGATTTCTTATAATTGGTAATTAACATTTTTTTACAACACCAGGGTTTAAGCCATTTCTAATCTGACACAAGGTGCTTGTGTCATATTAGAAATTATTTGTATATAAAACATTTTATAGTAAATATATGTATATAGATTTTCTACAATTAATTTTTGCAAACTATTTTTTGTATATTATAATTTTTTAACATAGATCTTAAAATAATTAAGGAAATTCTTTTTATATATTTAAAAATAATATAATGAATATATAAAGTGAAAAGGTTGGTGTATAAGTTCACTAAAAAGCATATATATTATTTGTAACGGTGAGGGAGGTAATGCAGCATGTTTGATGCATTTGTTAAACTGGTTAATACAGTTGGCTTCCCTATAGGTGTGAGTATATATCTACTAGTTAGATTTGAAAAGAAAATTGAGGATCTCAATAAGACTATCGCGAGTCTAACTGTAGTTATATCCACTGTTATAGGAAAATATGAAAAGTAAGGGTACCTAATTGGTATTCTTATTTTTTTATATTTATTTTCTGAAAATCCTAAAAAGTTTAAACTATAGCATATATATTCAGTGAAAACAAAATGAAAGGAGTGATTAGCATGGCAGTTGTATCAACAAAATCGGCAAGTGCATTAAAAATTACTATGAAAGTAGGTGTTGATGAGAACGGTAAAGACAAGTTTGTAACAAAAATACTCAGTAATTTAAAAGTTACTGCAGCAGATGAGGATATTTTTACAGTAGGACAAGCTATCTCTAACATCAAAACTTATCCATTATTTGCACTAGAAAGGCAAGATCAGTTTAGCTTACTTATGGAATAAGCCTTATAGAATAGTTTTTTATTAAAATTTGGAATTTAGAACCCTAAGTTAACTAATTTAAAGGAGGAACAATAATATGCATAAATTAATTATGAGATTTTTAACAGTTGTAGAAGGGAAGTATTTTACATTAACTGTAGATGACATTAAAGCTGATGAAACTGGAGTCCCAACCATAACAGAACTTGAGGTGAATGCTCTTATGGATTTAGTCATCTCCAATAACATTTTTCTATCATCTAATGGTGATCTAACTGGCAAAAAAGACGCTAAGATTGTTTCTACTGATACAAGTACAGTTGCAGTAGCATAATAAAAAGATTCCATTATGGATTGCCATAATGGAATCTTTTTATATGTAATGTTCTTTATTCTTGTTATGTTAGACATAAATATTCATATAGTACACAATCTTTTTTTAATTCAATAATTATTATATTAATGTGCTCAAGACAAATCTAAAAGGAACCTGTTCATTATTACTCGTTCTTTAACATATTATACATACTAGCCATATCATCATTTAAAATCCTAACAGTACCTTTGGTAGCGAATTTATTTTTATCTGCTAAAGTGTCATCAATAATATCACTAGGGGTATCGTGAATATCATACATACTAGCCATCTCAGTGTCTGAAATTCCATTACTTCTTTTATACTCATAGATTGAATTTTTTGTTTTTTCCAACTTATTTTTAATCATTAGTATTCTCCCTTCAAATCAGAAATTATATTTTAGTATTCCCATTTTATTCTTATTATATTAATATTTAAAATTCAAACGTAAAGAAAAATAGAAGAAAACAATTAAGACCCTGCTGTAGCAGGCTCTTAACTGTTTTCTTCTATTTATTTCTATGATAACTAAAATTATGTTGAATAGATATACCTACAACCTTGTTTATTTTTTATTTCCGGAATGTTACCCCCTTCGGACATTAATTACATTCTTGTTATTATTAATTTATAATCTCATATTTTTCATTTGATAATGCATTTATTGCTTTAGTGATATCTTTTTCCTTGACAAGTATATAATCCGTATCATATGTAGAAATAGCAAATATACTAATTCCGTTTTGGGCCAATATAGCGCTTATTGAGCAAAGTATTCCAATCAGCGAAAAATCTAATGGCCCTTCGATTTTTAGTGCTTTCCAATCCTTTTCACACTTAATATTGCTAGGGATGCAAGCTTGAGAACATACAATTGATAATTCATCCATTGTTTTTGTTATAGAATAAAAGTCACTATTTTTTATTCATTCGGGAATTATTTCATTCTTATTTAATCTGCAAACTCCAAATTTTTCTGTTAATATTCTCATTGTTAATATTTTTTCTGCCATATTGTTATCTTCCTCTCATTTATGAGTACTAAAAAATTATGTAATGATTACTTTATTCTATATATTTTTTTAATCCAAAATATTATACTTGAAAAAAATCTCATCTTCTGCCTCAAGACCTGTTATTTCCTGATTAAATCCATAATCTTTATATATCTTTATAGCCACAACATTCTCTGGATGCAAACTTAACCATACTTCATCATTTTCAGTTTCATTTTTTACTATATCCATTAACAATATTAATGCCTTTTTACCATATCCTTTTCCTTGATAATGCTTGTCTATCATTAATTTACAAAGGTTCATATCACCTTGTTCATCTAAAACATATGATGCAAATCCAATCATAATAACCTCTATATAAATTCCTAATGTTTTCATTCCTACCATAAAATTTGATTCTGCTAAAGAATATAAATTAGATGGAATAAATCTTTTCTGATTTTTTTCAACCTCTAATTTAATACAGTCTCTCCAGTTTATATAATCAATGTTTTTGATGCTTATCCTCACTTTATCACTCCCCTAAAAATATAAAGTTGGTATCAAAAATTCTAAGATTGCAAACTAATCTCTGATTAATTATATCAAAACTACAATATTAATTCCATATAATCACAAATTTATAGAGAATATATTATACCTTCATCAATATCATTAAAATATAAAATAGCACATTACCCTTTTTATGTAAAAATTTGTTTTTAAACTTAGCTTTTTATGTTAATATCTAAGTGTAACTAAAGTGAAACTAACGTTGCAGTAAAGGGGACTAAAAATATGTCAAAAGCTAAAAAATTAGAGCTAACAGTATATATGCTTATTGAAATAGCAAAAGCAATAAATAAAAATACAATTGCTAATAGAACCCGAAACCATGCTGAGAAAATAAATACTGATACTTTTATAAAAAAGTTTGGAATAAATAGAAAAGATTTTTCTGAAACTATAAAAGGGACAAGTATTAAATATAATAGAAATATTTTTCTATATTCTTTTGAAAATGCAAAAAATTCAGATATAGAAAGTGAACTTATAATTGCAGCTAGTAAATATAACAAAAGTGAAACCTTAGTTGTAAAAAGTGAAACAGTAGAAACTAATATAGCAATAATTGAGTTTGAAAATATGAAAAGCGAGCTTGAAGAAATGCTACAATGGTATAAGGATCAAAGGATTAAAGAAAATATAATTGAAATTGAGATGCCCTTAGTATCCATTGATAAAGAAAAGTTAACAGAGCAGGCAGTGACAAGAGGTTTTAAAATATATCCAAACATTGTTATGCAGTTTAAGGAATTTTGCAAAGGAAATGGGCAATATACTATGCAAGATCTAATGGCTATGGCATTAATAGAATATATGGACAAATATAAAAAATAGATTGATTATTTATTTTCCAATGACTTAAGTGAAATTTTTATGTTTAAGATCCAAGTTACTATAATAACATTTGCTCGGATGGGGGAGGAATTTATGTCAACCGCTATGATAACTGAAATGGCTATTGTAAATGCCATGAAACAACTTATGAAGTTCAAATCTTTTAACAATATTTCAATAAAGGATATCATAAATGAATGTGGCGTAAGTAGAAAAACCTTTTATTATCATTTTAGAGACAAATATGACGTAGTTAATTGGTTATTTAAAACAGATATAGTTGACAGTGTACTTGATAGTACTACTTTGGAGAACTGGGCCGATGGTTCATTAAAGTTGTGCCAATACATTTATAATAATAAAACCTTTTATACCAATGCCATTAATGTAACAGGAAAAAATAGTTTTAAAGAATACCTTAACACTCTGACGCGTTTACAAGTAGAAAAGCTAACCACCCAGGCATGTAGAACCCGCACTGTAGGCGAAGATGACAAGGAATTTATGATTGATTTTTTTTATAATGCTTTTGTAGGCATTCTTATAACATGGATAAACAGCGAAATGAAGGATAATCCCGAAGTAATAGTGAAGAGATGGAAAACGCTT
>Ga0209123_1000640_pt1 | contig 42094 bp, 41 predicted proteins | sample BarGraIncu00431A_FD_184500 | JGI IMG/M metagenome (GOLD analysis project Ga0209123, IMG submission 184500) | Arctic peat soil microbial communities from Barrow, Alaska, USA - Barrow Graham LP Incubations 004-31A (SPAdes) (version 2) | ecosystem: Environmental > Terrestrial > Soil > Wetlands >...
AATCAATATTTAATCAAAATGAAGAAAAATAACCTACATTTGAAAACAGAAAAGTTGTGCACCGTTGTTGCCAATTTCTGTGCACTCTAATTTACCATTTTCTGTGCATTTGTAATTTCTACTTACATCGTGACAGGAATCAGGATCATTGCTATAAAAAATTATAATATGATATCTGGTAAACCAAAAAAATATTGGGAAAATTAAAGACGGCTATTAAATAGCTGTGTATGACCCCTTTAGCAGGCGGGTGGCCTTTTATACCCTCCCCTCATCCTTGGATACCTTGACTATCAGTACATTATGAATATTCATTGATTGTACCTACATTTTAGAGGTAGATATTGTTTTGTTAAAGTCAATGTAATTAGTTATGATACAATCCCAAATACAGAAACACCAATTATAGACTACATCCAAACTAGGATTAAAAAAACGAAAAAAAGAGGCGGAAACAATAAAGCAATGATCTTTCTAAATATGAAGCCAACCAAGTGCGTATTCTTGAAGAGATTATCAAAAAGTATCAACACTCAAAAAAGCAAAAAAATGTGCTTGATGATAAATTGAAGCTTTATGAAAGCTTCTTAAGCTCAATAAATCCGCAACAACCCTCCAAAGATGTTTTATTTATTGATCTAGCAGCTTAACATCTGTTCCAATTTTTCAATATTTTCTGGATTAGCACCGACAAGCAAAGTATTTAGTCATTTATTGAACTATTTCCCAAGTTCTAACTTCGCCCCAATTTCCTGCAACAATAAATCGGCTATCAGGGGAGAATTTAACAAACTTTGGAGTCTCATTCTTTTCTTTTGTCGGGTAATCAAGAAATTTTTCGGATTTTATATTCCAAACTCTTATAGCTCCATAAACTCCTGATGCAATGTATTCCCCATCAGGTGAAAAACACACGAAATATGGACAGTAGTTTTTGTTTTCGACTATGTAGTCCGTGAAACTATCGGAGTTAATTTTCCAAACTCTCACAGCTCCATAAACTCCTGATGCAATGAATTCTCCATCAGGCGAAAAACACACAAAATTAGGGGCTTCGTGTTTTGATTTTGTTTTATAGTCTTTAAATTCGTTTGAATTGGTTTCCCAAATTCTTACCGCACCGATAACACCTGCTGCAATATACTTTCCATCAATTGAAAACTCAGCATAGTTTGGAGTTTCATTCTTACTAACTGTTGAATAACTTTTTATCTTTTCCTGACTTAGTAAACTACACGTAGAACTGCATAAAAACACTAAAAGTAATGGCACTTTGAAAAAGTTTATCAGCTTCATATTTATGTATATTTAATTTAACAAAAATACTTAAAATACAAACGGCATTTCTTTATTAAAAAATTAATCTTCAATAATATCATTAATGAAGATTATTATATATCTATCTACATATCAATACGATAAGATATTCGAAGAAAAGATATTTGTATTTAATCATTATTAATAACAATATAATGCTATTAATACGGATTTAATTTGTACCTTTGCCTTGAAATTAAAAACAAAGAGATGAACAGAACAAGCGATTATATTGATTATGACAAAGCATTAAACAAAGGTTTATTGTTATTGAATGATAAGAAAAAATGCAGATTGGGTTTTTATTTAATATTTTCAATCAATACTGGTTTACGCATCTCTGACGTCCTGAAAACTTCACATAAACAAATGAGTGAAGATAAAATAAACATCATTGAGCAAAAGACTAAGAAAGAGAGAGTAATCACATTAAATGATGTAGTAAAAAAGGCATATATAAAATTGGTATCAATGCTCGTTGCGGCAAATGAGAAATTTAACGATGATGATTTCATTTTCACCTCTCAAAAGGGATCAGTATATAAAACACAATCTATTAATGATTTATTAAAGACAATCTTTAACACCAAGAAATTACAGATTTCAAGTCACTCACTAAGAAAATCATTTGCCCGTAGAGTTTATCAGAACCAAAATGAATCTGAAAACTCTTTGGTACTATTGTCTGACATATTTGGACATTCAAGCATCGCTATTACAAGGCGTTACTTGGGTATTCGTCAGGAAACTATCAGTAATGTTTATCTTACACTTGTTTAGTTGCGAAAAAAGATATTTTGAAAATTAAATACGGCTACGTTTGAGTCAATTATAATAAAAGTTGTAAATCGGCAGTTTTTTAATATATATTTCCCAATAGTCAGGGTATGTGGCATATACCAATTTTTGGCCACGTCCGAAATCTATAAGCACAGCATAGTCAAAAAACCAGATATTTTGTCTGTCAGCTAATTGAATAAGAGTGATTTCCACTTTGGGGTTCATTACAGTATAAGATTAAAGGTTAAGTGCCAGCCTTTTGCAGTTTAAAATCTATTACGAAGATAGTCATAAATGCCATATAAACCTAATATATAAGCAATTACTTTCAATATATTTGCTCTTGTCAGGCTATAGTAACCAGATTGTCGTTGCAGCGTTACGACAATTTGATTGGATTCTTTTTTGTACAATTGCCGAAATCATTTTGCTAATTCATACACAGTCTTTAATTTTTAAATTGGCAGTGGTAGCAAAAAGGGACTGAAAGCCTAACGACACTAAATCGAAAAAAGTTGGCAACACTATGCTCAGCTAGATCATACGATATACTTAACCCTTCATCACTGGCATATTGGTGAATTGACCTGATAGTGTTTCTGGCAACTGCAATCCCAGAATCGTGTGCAGATGTGAATGCTGGCGCACTATTCCCGTATTTTAACTATATTCTTATTGTAAAATGCCCTATTTAGCGTTAATAACAGCATTTTATGGCATAAATTTGGAATTTACTGTACAATATAAGGCTGAGAATTCAGGATTTAGGATAGATTCTGAGCATTCAAGTACATAGCAATGCCCAATATATTAGGCATGAGTATTTATCTTAAAGTAACTACCATGACCGATATCACTAAAATATTATTACCTACCATCGAATTGGATCTTCATCATAAACGATTAGCCTATTTCGGTGAATACCTGAAGCAATTAAGACTAAATGAAGGGTTAACCCAGTATAATGTTGCATCATTCATCAATGTCAGTAGGAATAGCCTCCAAAACGCTGAGAGTGGCCGTAATGTTACTTTTCTTACAATATCTAAACTCACTGAGTTTTATGATTTAAGCCTCAGCGAATTTTTTACTGATGTAGAATAGTAAGGTGATATATGATATATTGTATCCGCCAATTAATTGTATTTCCAGATATTATATTGAAATCGGCAAATAACAATTTACTGATTTTTTATGAATATGCTTTAAAAAGCTGGACAATTATCCAAACAATTCGGGGTTAGCGTTTCGGTATCTTTGATATAAAATGATCAAATTTCTTATGATTTTATTTGTTTCTTTCTCAAAATAACTCATGCCCATCCTAATATTTTCTAGCTCCTGTACCAGACAATTTCGCTGATTATCAGTAAGTAACATTAAGCCAGATAGTTCTTCAAGAAGAGCTTTATCAATAACTTCGGAATAATCTTCACATAAACCGTATTCTTCCAATTTTGCGAGTACTTCCATTTCATTTTCATCAAAATCGTTATCTTCCATATTTTCATTATTATCTGTGATTATATCAGGGTTGTCGTCATAACTACCTTCAATCTCATAATCTGAATTTAATAAATATTCATCTGCCAGCCAATCCGAATAACCAAAATCATCCATATCATCTTGATTGGCAACCAGCCAAAACATATCCTCTTTCTTGTGATTGTACCTAAATCCAAATCGTGAAAAGACCTCCTTTACATGCGTCTCAGTTGCCTCTTCGTGACCATTGGCGACACAAATTGAATCATGCCGTGTAAAACATGGTATACCTTTTAGACGTAATGGTATTAAGATATTATCAATAAATATTTCTGCTTCAATGCATTGTAGGAAAACTGAAAAATTGCTTTCTTGATTTGGCTCTTGCTTTGCAGTATCTTTTGGTTTCTCTTTCTTCTCCACCGCTTTGAAATCTGCAATTATGTTCATAACCGTACGATATCGATCTTTTAATTTTTTAATTTGTTTATCGGATTTGCTGTCTTTTTTGAACAATAGCTTAAATAGCGTTTGTTTAGCCATACCTCTATCTGGCAATTCAAGTTCATTCTGAACGACTGAATAGAAATCAGTGAAGAATACATCTCGAATGAACTTTGTTACGTCAGAAGTGCCATATTCGCTCAGCTTGGGGTAGGTAATATCAACACCAATAGATGGAAGTTGCTTGGAATAAACTTTAAGTATTTTACATAGTTTCTTCAGATATGCCAGCGTGGTTTTATTATGAAAAAGTTCAATGAGTTTATCTTCGCCATTTAAAATATAGACATTCAATAGGTTTGCAAACAAAAGAAATTGTGAGGTCGACAAGTCTGACTGATAGATTGTTTTATTATTAATTGTAATGTAGGGTAATATTTTGGATGGAAAATTAACAAGGAAATTATATAGTCGCAGTGTCGTATTACTCCGATGGTTAATTATTGGTAATGCTTTGATCTTGGATATTTCTTGTAAATAATAATATTTCAGTGCTTCAGCTCTTTGCTTAAGAAATGAATCAATATCAGCGATATAAAACTTGTTATGGAAATAAAAGAGTTGCTTCCCTTTTTCCATAGCAATGCTTTTGGCTTTTATTATGGTCGAATAATGCGTATTAAAAGATCCACCTTCACGATATGCAATATACTCATGGTATTGTATGCTGGTATTAGCAGGTAGATGATCAAAGTAATCTGGCTGTAAATACTCATAACAAATCTTTTCAGCATTGGCATTCACGTATTCTATTGCTTCTTCTTGCAAGATTCTGATTTGAAAATTTTTGTCATCGATAAATACCTCTTCGAATACCTGACCATCATTAAATAATAATTCTTCAGCGGTCACTACCTCTTCATTTTTTATTACATATTTAATAATTTCACACCCACCTTCTGTTAGATCAGGATTAATCCGATATCGAATACTTACCTCACCGCTTGGCTTAAATTCTGATGATCCATCATCATTTTCTTTGATGAGCACACGGCAGTTGAAATCATGGCTTTGGATGATGCCTTGCTCCAATAGCGGCAGAAGTACTTGTTTGTAATAGTTTCCGCCATATACTCGCTTCCAGTATGCGCTACCGAGTGGTACATAACCATTGACTCCATATAAATCATTAACCTGCATGTGGTATATGATGCCTACACACTTAAGAAAATTATTCTTTGAACGGTAATCATAGTCTTTGCTGTTGTAGAATGACAGCGTTAATGCCTCTATTACCTTTGAAGGTAAATATTCTTGTTTGAATGAATCAATCATATATTAATGTTAATGATCATGGTCATAGTTAAGGCAAATGTAAGGTTTTTATTAGTTATTGAATATTCATAATAATACTCAATATTTTTTGATATACTATTATATATTTTTGTTAGGTATGTTATTGACCGTATCTGGGCAATAATCAAGACCGTATCTGTATTTACCGTAAAGATATACAAAGCGTTACAGGCACATTTTTTATTTATTTTATCCTCAAATGTAGCGGTTATCCAGTACCAGATACGGTCGTGATATTGTCCCAGATCAGGTCGTGAAAATTTCACATAAATATTCGATCAATTGGTATTGCTCCAGCTTACCTTAATGTAACGAACCCTCATTTATGCTGCGTTAATATCATCTGGATAATTTGACAACATTTGATTAAGCATAGGAGATCGGTATGCTGCGATATGCCCAAGCTTTGTCTGATGTCAGATTATACGCTTATGAAGTTAATGATTATAAGACAGTTCGATAAACGTGCAAAAATGCAGGTTTATGAAAAGCTTATGCATCAATGAGTTCCCTGTATGTGCTAAAATGCACATTCATAAACATTTAAATATCAGTCAGTTCCCTGCAATCGCATTATTGCGATTCCATAAATATTTAATTATCAGCATCTTCGTTGAATTGACAATTATTAGGATTATCATCGATTCTCCGACCTCTATGGATTAGAGTCATAATTGTTAATCTGCGTCAATGCATCACCAATATATATCGATCAGATAAGCAAAAGTGCATTTTTGCACATTAGGTTCTGAATATTCCGTTGGATCTATAATGGCCTATAATCAATTAGTTACAAACTATATGACCATCGACCCTTAATGCGAAAATAAACGCCAATAGATTGTAATGTTGATGTAATTTATTTCCAATAATCCAACCTCTGCTTAAATACCTAATAATGAAGCGATTCAAGGATGTGGAAATCCCCACATTCATGTAACTGTCAATATATCAGCATTTCCCTTCCGTAAAGTGAGGTTATCTGTATGGCCCAACATTTTAAGCCTAGGATCGTCAATATTGAGGTGTACTTAAATGCTTACTAATGAATCAATTCAAAGATGTGGGAATCCCCACATTCATGCAACTATCAATAAATCAGCTTAACACATCCCAAGGTTGATGTCATTTTTATGCAGCAATATTGTAGGGGTAGGATCGTCAATATATTGGGCAGTAATGCTAACAGCAGTTGCCATAGGCAGGAAAATAAAGATGATTTTATACTAATCTCAGCCATAGCGAATAGTTCAATTGTTCTGATATTAATGAAAGCCTTGGATTTATTGTTTTTATGCAACTATCTGACATACTGACTCGCCCCCGAAGGCGAGCTTAACAATCAATCAGTTAACTAATCAATCAGTAGTATGTCTGATGAAGTCAGGGTCGCTCATATGATGTTCCCAATAAATGTATTCTCCTGTTCTCCGATGCCAATTAACCTTTAAATCTTTGATATCGATATTAAGCGTAATACAACAGACTGATTCAAAATCGGTCGGTTAAAGATCTGGATCAGTGATATCTAAATATGGGTGATATTTTTATATTGCTTTTAAATTCAAACCCCAATCGATATTGCAATGAGTGATCGGTTATTCACTGACAAACTTCTTTCCGTAGTATTGGCTAAGATTAAATCAGATATGCCAATCTCAAGCAGTACAGTAATCGGAGGTAAGAAGATTCTCACCTTTTTATGATCTCTCGTCTTAGGTAATCTCTGACATATGCCTTGAAATGATTCTTATGTTGTGGTTAGTACAAATAGGAGAAACAATCAACACCAACGATATTACGCCCTCAAATAAGGATCATCTTTCTTAAAGTCTATGCTTTTAATTTCGCTTGATATTGCCATGCCGCAGATCGCTTTATATTTGATTTTGTTAGTAACTGTCCTGTCAGCAAAACAGCATCTGATTACTTCCATAATAATACCGAAGAGAATCAATGCGAATGATCATGTCTGAGGATGTGGTATCGTAAGATCTATTTTTCTGCACTTGTCTGGGGCTACTTGTGATGGAACACAAGGTTTAATCATCAGATATTTGGCGGACGTTAAACAGTTATTATAAGCGACTTCTTGTCGCACTACAGTGGTGTGAGAGCCTCTCCCTGTCAGTGTTTACAAGTGGGGCGGGCTACTCGATTACCAACAGTTATTCTATTTTCTTCGTATTTAAGACCCAAAGTTTTGATTTTAGATTATACTTCTCTAATTGCTTCTTATTTGGAATTGTCCAACCAGTACTGTCACTTATCTCATAAGAAACAGTCATTTCGTAGATTTTTCCCAATTCAAAAAAGCTGTTTTCATAGAAATCAGGGCATCGGATTATTACTCCAATTTCTTTCTCTGAGTAAGTTATATCTGTGAACTTGACGATTTCAAATTCAATAACTGTCCCGTATTTAATATAGCCACAACCAGCAGGCAAACTTATCTCATTTATTATCTTTCCTTTTAATAAATAAGTCTTCTCTGGAATTGAATCTGTCTGAGCAGATGACACAAGTCCAAGAAGCAAAAATGTCAAGAAAGCTATTACCTGTCTTTTTTTCATAATTGTTGGTAACTTCTTTATCTGAGCAACAAACCTTCGCCTATACACCTAAATTTGGCTGGATAGGCGAAACGATGTTGCGTATTATTTTCTGTAAACCTACATAATTTTTCATACTTCCAGATCATCCAACAAAGTTTTTATTTTTTTAATGCTCTGGGTACTTACATGGGCATAAATCTCAGTTCTTTTCGAACTATTAAGTCCTTATTATTTGTGTGCTAATCTGTGGTCGGCACCTTATTATGCACGTTTTGTGGCATACGAGTGTCGCCTCCATCAAAGAATCTCTAGTTTTCAAGACTTGTTGATTTTGGTGCTTGTTAACTTGCCATTGAAGTACATCTGATACTCATGAATGAATGATCGAAGATCCTCAACAATCAGATCATTCAATTAATCTTTGCCATCTGAAAGGCATCATTGGCAACTAAGCTTCTGTAAGTTATTATACTGGACTAGATCGTGAGGATCTTGCTTCTTGTGATTCGACATAAACAGTAACGATGGAAATACGTGTGGCAGTCATTCAAACGAAATCTTTGAACAATCATCCTTAATGGCAATTTCTTTCGTGATTATGGGATCAGGAAAGCCTAATATTAAACTCTATGAATGATGTCGCTAATTGAGCACTATGGTTGCCATTTTTTGAGAACTCACTTTTCGAAAAAGTGAGCAGTTGTGGTTACCGATTACCTTAACTATTTAAAAACTTTAAAAAATCCGACCACACTGACCAGCCTAAGATTTATTTGAATTCAAAAATTGAGTATCTTGGTAACCATTATAGGAGCGTTTGTGGTTACCGATAACGGCAGATTGAAGTGTAATAAAAGATCGCACATATGATATTCCCAATAAATGTATTCTCCAATACCGACCAACCTTTATAATAGGTGATATCGATAATAAGAGAATAAACAACAGACACACGACAGATGTGTTGGTTAAAGAACTGGTTCAGTGATATCTAAATATTATTGAGGCGACTTTAGATTGCTTTAACTCTAAATACTAATCCATAGGGCAATCAATGCTCGGTTAATACCTGACATTCATATTCTCTTGGTAATAAGCAATACATGAACAGCTATGGCAATCTCATGCAGTTCCGTAATTGGGACTAAGAATGTTTTTCACATTTTTAGCGATCCCATGTTAAATGTAATCTCTGCCTTTTATCGGAATTAATTTCTGATGTTATGATTAGTAATATTCACTTGAATTAACCATTACTGACGAATTATAGGAGCCATATAGAGTATATCTCATGATCAAGCAATATATTGCATCATTAGAAGTAGATGATGCCGCAAATCGCCCCAAAATTAGATTTATTGTTAATGATACCTTGGGTGGCTGAACTGCCCAGAACTGCTTCTATTATATTACTGCATTGAACCATGAAATCGGACATGGCTGAGGCTTGAATAATTATTAAGATCGCATTATCAGAATGAACCGCTGTATACGAGAACACTACCTACGGTGGTGCAAGAGCCTCTTCCTGCCAGTGTTTACTGGTGGGGCGGGCTACTCGATTAGCAACAGTTATTAATACTCTATGAATACAATCCCTTTTTTTAATCTTACTTTTTTAGAATTACAAGCGTCAATAAGTAGTGAGTTGAACGTATTTTTACCTTCTTTCTCATTTAGTACTTGCTGTGTTATCAACCAATAGAATCTTTTTCTTATGAAGTCATAGTTAAAACTAATTTGGTCTATGGGTTCAATTTGGTCTTTATATTTTTCAGCTATTTTAATTAATCTGCAAGTTGTCAATGTTGTATCAATTACTTTAAAATCTTTTTCATTAGGAAAATTGAATTCACTTAATATTTTTCCAGTATCATCAGCTGCAATTCCAATATGATAATTAGCATCTTTCACAGGTGAAAATATGTAATAGAAAAAGAATTTAGCTCTACAGCTATCTAAATTGCAGAATGGCATTCTACCTGCAAATTTCTCAATGCTGTCAGGATATACGATTTTAACAGATTGAAAAATTAAATTTTTAACAAAAGTTTTACCTGCATATTTTTGGATATCCGATTCCACTTTCGCTTTAATAGGAAAAATACTTTCCCCAACCTGAGTTATATCAATTGGAGCATTTAAAACACCCCATATTTTAGAAGTATCACCATCAAATGAAAAGTTAAATGTAGGACAAAAATAGGTATAGTGATAATTATTCCAATCACCTCCATAGGAAATCCTCTTTTCTTCAATACATTGACTAAATGCGCTGAAGAAAACAAAAATAAATGATATTGCTGCAATCTGTCTTTTCATATAATAGTTGCTAATCGAGTCACGCAAGGGAATTTCACCCTCACGTTCTCACGGAACCGTACTTTAATCTCAACCTTCACACGGCTCTTCTTGTTTAATCACAAATATAAATAACATTACGAAATATACAATCGCCTGTGTTCAATTTGAATGGGCTCCTCCATCGACAGAAAATGACTCGCCTATTATCACATTGGATTCGTCCGATATAATAAACCACAAACGTAAATGATGAATCAGCCTCAAAAATCTTAATATCATTGCTCGCCAGTCATCATATTCCATCTACGGCATCATTAGTGTGGAAGCCTTATAAATTATATTAGGGAAAGGTGGGTGCTTTAAGAGGAAAGAATGGTGGCATTTAAAAGCCATTTATTCTGGATGGGTGAGAAACACCAGTAGATTTTATCGGCGATATTACGAGTTATTCTGAAACCAAGGCTTATCTGAGTGAGGCTTGGTTTTATGTTGGTGATATCCACTTGTGACCCTCAAAGGTACGGCTTCAATCAATAGTTTTTCACCGATAGCATTTAACATTGAGGGATCATTTGAACCTTCAATATTTACCATGTCTGAGACAGGATAAGCATTCATTTTTTCATATGGATAAGGGACGAGCAAGCTTAATACATCCGACAAATGATTGGAAACCATAATCCATAACGTTTCGTTCGATTTTGAAAGGATTACAGGCATACGTTTAACGCCAATGCGTTGTAATAAACAATTGGCTTTTGTGGTAATAAATGCAAATGATATAATAAATTCCTTCGTGCCCGAATTTTCATAGCGGGATTCTTTGGCGATTAAATCAGGATTTGTCATTGACAATTTTTTTGGACTCGATAGATTACATCTTGTACACCATATTTGCTTCTAAATGCATTATTCGGATCATATTGAGGGTCAAATTTGTCTCTATTATATTCTATGAACCCCATTCCATGGTATAAATTGGAAAGCATACCATCAAAATGATCCAAATAGCAACCACCATTTTTAATCGCTGATTGGACTAATATTTGACCAATTCCACCTACTTCCGAATTATTATAAACAGCAACAATTTCTTTAAATCCTTTATTGTCAAATTTCTTAAGTGCGTATCCGATGTCGTAACCTTTAAGTTTAAAAAGTTTCATCATGCTTAATTCTTGCGGAGTATAATCAGTAAGCATAGCTCCATGTTTTGTTTTTTTTAAGGATTCATAAAACCTACGACTGTCAGGCTTTTCCCATTCATTGTTTTTAATTAGGGATATTACTTCATTTTTATTTGGTGAGTCCTCTTCATCAATGAGTTGTTGAAAAAGAGACAAAGCTCTTGAGTGCTGAGATTCTCTTAATTTAAAATCCCTATTATTTACCAGTGCGGTTATTTCATTCTCGATTAATCTTGTGATTGATGTCATTGCATGTATTTTTATATAAATACTTTGAAATGACGCTATTGATTTTACTTAGTTCCACCAAACGGATTTGCATTGATTACTCGATTATGCAATGACTATTTACTATTACTGAAACTGCTTGAGCATATATTTTTTCGTTTAGAAATTTCGTCGGTAGTATTTAGTAAGTGAAAACCCATTAAATATGAAACACGAAACACTCCAAATCATAAGAGCAACAATTGCCGAGTACCTCAACCAAATCGAAAACCGTATAGCTGCGTAACCTTCGCCAGCCAAAAAGTACTTTGTGTGGATTGATTTAACGTACACACGAAGAGAAGCTTTAAAAATTTCTGGCCGACGTATTTTAGAATAATGGGACTTAGATCAGATCAACCTGAAGGATGGACTCAGTCTTTTTAATTTTGTAATGACTTGCAACGTAGGCGACGTCTATAAATCATTAAATAAAAAGGATTATCTGGAATGCCTAAGCATTAATTAACTGCAAAGGGAACAGCTATATTAACGATTCACGGCATACTGTTGTATGGTCATCTTTGTGTTGGTGTCTGGTTCCGTTCGTTTCATACGATTGTCAGACAGTTGACAGGATAACGACTAGTGACCTATGGCAGGAATGATTCAATGATGATACTTTCATTCGATTGTCAGGCGGTTGAAGTCTTAAAGATTGTTTGTCGGCTGGTTATATGGCTGTTTATTTGATTGTTATTATAGCAGCTATTTTGTATAGCCGTTCATAATCGATTTGATGGTTTCCAAACCATATTCTACATTCCAGGCATTCGATGTTTTCATTGAATTCAGGAAGGCGGTCATTTCTTCCACCATTTTGGCATGACTGTGAAATTTTCGTCCATCGATTAATCCGGTATAGGCTTCATCAGGAACAGTGCCATACATTTTCATGATACGGGCCACTGCGTTTCCTTCTGATCCTTCTGAAAATACGGAGTTACCTCTCTTTTCAATAAACCGGCGGGCTTTCTCGATGTATTCACAATAGGCAGTATATATTTCAGATATTACTACTTTTTTATTTTGCTGGCGCAGCACTTCCGATTCGTAAAAGGAGATAGTTGAAAAACTCCAGCAAGTACCGGCATTTCCCTGCGACTGCGTTGGATTGCTCCAGACTGTTTTGTACAAAGCTTGATTGTTAGGCAAATCCATGCCCGACTGATCCATCACAAAGCGCTTATACGGTTCTTTTTCTGCCTGTTTTTCTTCAACGGCAGTCACATCCTTCAGGATCGACTCGATGTAAAAACCTTTACCTTTTACTTCGGTAATTATTTTGCCTTTGCTTACATTTTGTGCCAGGCTGGTTAAAGTCAGTACGGAAAACAAACCGATGGTTAAAAATATTTTGTTCATTTTTCTGGTTTTTTTGAAGCGCGAAATATAGATCAAACTTTTCAGGTTCTTGCTGAAGAATATCAGTTTTTATGGGTTGTGTTGAGATCTACGGTGATATAGATTATAAGGTAGTTGTGTTGTCGTACCAACTTATCGTCGGTTTATTTTCAATTCTTTGAAAAGCGCGAATTTTACTTTCCACCTTAATTTGATTTAAACGAATTCAATTGAAATGAGAATTCAAATAGGATGACGGATTTATGTCCGGGCAGGTGATTAGTTACCACCCTACTTCACACAAAGAAATTATTTCGATTTTTTTGCCAACCTATTGGATTTTCAATTTTGATTTATAACTTTGCAATTCAAAGTACTTTCAAATGAAAACTAATTCAACAAATCCGAAGGAAGATCTTCAGACCATTCGTGAAATCATGGAGCGTTCTTCCAAATATTTGTCACTAAGCGGATTATCCGGCATTTTTGCCGGGGCATGCGCTTTGATAGGAGCCGCAATTGCGTGGTTCTATATTCTGGATCCTGGCCATGTTCCATACGACGAATACATGCAAATTCCGCTTGATTGGACAACTTCAGGCATCAGGTTTTATCTTGCACTGGATGCGATACTGGTTTCTGGATTTGCAGCTTTGGGGGCTATTTATTTTTCTCAAAGGAAGGCAAGGAAGGCTGGTCAACAGTTTTGGACTAACTTAACCCAACGGTTACTCGTCCATTTAATGATTCCGCTGGTTTCGGGTGGAATTTTTACACTGATTTTGGTGTTTCGGAACAATCTGGAGTTGGTTGCTTCGGTCATGCTGATTTTTTACGGGTTGTCGCTGGTAAATGCAGGGAAGTTTACTTTTAGCGAGATTCATTACCTTGGACTGACGGAAATTGTGTTGGGCATTCTGGCAGGTGTCTTCATTAATCACGGTCTCCTTTTTTGGACATTAGGTTTTGGCTTGATGCACATCGTTTATGGTACAGTAATGTATTACAGGCACGAACGTTAATACAGTTGCAGTTTTCATGTTCATTGGTATAATTTAAATCGTTAAACAGTAAATAATTTCTTGTGAAGAATCCAATTTCAAACCTTCTGAAAGTATTTGAAAGCCGTATCAGGCTTGGAATCATGTCGGCACTTATGGTGAATGACACGGTTGATTTCAATGCGTTGAAGGAACTGCTCGGATTGACTGACGGGAACCTGGCCAGTCATCTGAAAGCTTTGGAACAACAGGAAATCATTTTAGTTTCGAAGCAATTTATTGGACGGAAGCCAAGTACAACCTACAAGGCAACCGATCGGGGAAGGGATTTGTTTCGTAAGCAATTGGCGGCACTTGAAAAACTAATAAACAATCAATAATTTTTTTAACTATCAACTTTGCATTACAAAGTACTTTTAAAATTTAAAACAATGGAAACAAGAGGTATTCAACAGTTCATGAACAGTTACAGTGTTAAAATGATCATCGTTTCAGGATTGGCCATTTTGCTGCTTATCCCGTCGTTTTTAATACAGCAAGTTATTAGCGAGCGAATTGCTCTCAGCCTAAAGGTGAAAAATGAGCTTTATGCGCAGTGGGGAGGAAAGCAAGTGGTTGCCGGTCCAGTATTGAATGTCCCGTTTTCAGTGATGGAACCGGGGGAGAATAATCAGGTAAACCGCGAGCGACGCGGTGTTGCTCATTTCCTGCCTGAAACATTAAAAACGGATGGGATTCTGTATCCGGAAACAAGGCAACGTGGGATCTACAAAGTCGTGGTTTACGAAGGTAAACTCAAATTGAAAGGCTCGTTTGCACAACCTGATGTATCACTGTTGGATATTGAAAATGCCAATTACAACTGGAGTGCCGCTTATTTCACCATCGGTATTTCAGATATGCGTGGTATTAAAAACCTGCCGGAATTGAATCTAAATGGTCAGAAAATCAAGGTTGAACCGGGCGTTGCAGATATCGATTTGTTCCAGTCGGGAATGACCATAAAAGCCAATTCTGTTGACCTGAAAAAGCCCATGAATTTTGAAATAGAGCTGGTTCTAAATGGATCGGAGGACCTGTCGGTGGAAGCGCTGGGGAAAACGTCAGAAGTTACAATGAAGTCAGACTGGGCACAGCCAAGTTTTACAGGTGGTTTTCTTCCGGCAAATCGTCAGGTTACAGCAAAAGGATTTACGGCTGATTGGCTGGTGACCCACATGAACCGTAATTTTCCGCAGCAATGGACAGACAGGAAATACAACGCGCACGAGGCTAAATTAGGTGTTGAACTGCTCATTCCGATAGATCATTACCAAAAATCGATGCGCTCGGTAAAATATGCCATCTTGTTTATTGCACTGAACTTTATCATCTTTCTTTTCATTGAAATTAAAAGCAAATTCAGGATTCATCCATTCCAGTATTCGTTGGTGGCTTTTGCATTGCTGATTTTTTATGCGCTCCTGACTTCCATTGGCGAACAAACCGGGTTCAACTTGGCTTATTTGATTTCGGCGGTAGCCGTAACTTTGCTGATTTCGTGGTATACTTTTACGATATTGCGAAATGTACGAATGATGGCCTGGGTAACGCTTCTACAAACGGGCTTGTATTTGTTCCTGTTTACCATTTTGCAGTTGCAGGATTACGCGCTGTTAGCCGGAAGCATCGGTCTGTTTATAATTCTGGCAATTATCATGCGCGCGTCACAGCAAATTAAATGGTATTCGGAAGTGTAGACCGGAAAGTGCTTAAATAACAGGTAGTATTTGTGCACTTCCATTTATAATTGCTGCAACCAGAGAACTTGAATTGATCTGTGAAAATTCAAAATTGAATTTAAAAGCTTAAAAGGCTGAAATCGAAAGATTTCAGCCTTTTAAGCTTCCCTTTTATTCAAATGGTGCAACAGTTCTAAGTTGTTATAACTGGCTTAACGTTTGGAATAACTGAATGATACATCATAATACACTGAAACTTAATGGATAATTCCAGCGACAGAAAATTTGAAATTTATTGACGAATAAGATGAATTCACCATCGTTTGATGGATGTAAACATTGCTGTTCAAACAAGGAAGAGAAGAATTAAATATACCACAGTTATAGGATTATTCCATTTTTTAGCTTATGTTTGTTATAGTTCAATTAAGAATTAGTAAGTTAAACTATAATAAATAAAGGCTTTATGAAAACAACAACAATACTTCTTTTAATTTTATTGTTCGTCCCGTTTCTATCAATTGCGGGAGATATTTATGGAACAATAAAAGGTGATGACGGAAAACCATTGATAAATCAGGTTGTCCAAATCAGGCAAAATGACAAAGTATTGGCCTCCGCGACAACTGATGCAAACGGCTACTTTACGGTTACAGTCAAGGAAGTGGGGAAATTTAAACTTGAAGTTGTGGGATACAAGGACGCCAACTTTGAAGTTTTTTCATCCAATAAATCAACTCGTTACAATTTATTACTGAATAAAGCCGGTGACAAATGGATACTGAAGAGCCTCTAGTGCCCAAAAAGGAAAAACGGGATTTTTGGGACAAGATACAAATTGTCATGCAACCTATTGGCGGCCTGATTACCGCGTTGACAATTGCACTGGTAAGTTATTATGGTTCTTCATATCTGAATAACAAACAGAACAATGAAGCCAAAATAAGTCTCTATACTCAATTAATGAGCAGTCGGGAACAATCAGAAAGCGCCCTGAGGAAAGATATGTTCAACTCGATTCTTGGTACCATTCTCAAAGATTCCCATTCATTGGATGAAAATATCCTGCAACTCGAGTTGCTGGCCTATAATTTCCATGAGTCGCTCAACCTGATGCCCCTTTTTGTTTACATGAGCAGGCAAATTGCCTTGGAAAAAAACATCCAACTCAAAACAGATTACCAAAAGCGGTTGTATAAAATGGCTGGCGATGTTATTTCTAAGCAAATTTCCAGCCTTGAAGGTGCCGCTGCCAGTGAGACGATGTTTATTAGTTTTCCGGGCGATTCGATCAAATTTAAACCTGGACTTTCTCAGGATTTTGCGATGGATTGGAAAGATTCTAAGGTGTTTTATGATACGATCAAAGCTGGAAACTCAAATAGTGTTTATAAAAGAGTCGTATTTCTAAAAGCCTCGGGATTTAATGTGGATGAAAAAACTGTTAATGTAAGGCTGGATATCGAGACCTCTGTCAACGACAAGTTTATTAACATGGTAACTCAGGAATTCACAATAGATTATTTTCAGTTTCCAATGATTGACAATACGCGCCTTTCCAATGATATGCGTTGTGCTGTGGTGATGCGTGATTTCAGCTTTCCCAATTTTGTCGAAGTGGATATTCTCTACTTCCCTGGTTCTCATTCAAGCCTGAAGGAAAAACCCTATTATGATGATGTTGTGAAAAAGCTTTTAATGGACAAGGAGGGTCATTGAAATTGAATACCTGACTTGACTTGGCCCGTCGGTTTTCGGAGCGGCTAAAACAAAAAAGGCTGAAATCACTCGATTTCAGCCCTTTTAAGCTCCCCTTTCTTTAGAAAGTTGAACAAAATCAACTCCTTATTAAAAATCCAAAATAGGTTCTAATCTATTGTTATACAATTTAAAATTAAATTATTAGAAATGAAGGGAGGCAGGTTTTGATAAAAATATGCTTTTTCCGGGAAGAAAGGATCAAGGAAATATGTTATTCGATTACAGTTCCCTTCTTCGAGGTATCATTAAAGTCAATAAGAGAAAGGGTTTTCATTCCGATGCGGGATCTGAGTTAATTGTCCATTATACTTGATGCCCCCAAAATTTAACAATTCTCATTGTTCTAAGGGAGAGTTGCAACAATGTCGTTCACCGCATCAATAAGTGTTGCTTAAGATATCCAGGCTCTTAGAGTGTAAAAAAAAGGCGTCTCGACTTTTGAGACACCCTCTTTTATAAATAAATCAACTAACCAAATGCTGTTGTATTCTGGCAACAAGCACCGCAAGGGTTGAGTAATCCAAAAATGCGGATTAAAGAGCCCCGGCGTCGACTGATACAGTATAATATTGGCCACGTTTAAAGCCTCCCAAATCAGGTGCTACTTTGGAAACAGTATTTTTCCACGTTGTGCCGCCATCTTTAGTGAAATCTATTTCACAAGTACCAGCAAACCCAGGATAGATAACCATGTAAACCTTAGTAGCTGTAATAGTTGAAAGTGATGTGGCAGGGAGATTAACGATAACCGCACCAGCTTTTGTCCCTCCACTACCTGCCAGCGCATAGGCAACACCTGACGCAGGTGTTGCCTGTGTTATATCTATGAATGCACCAGCCAAGGCAAGGGCTGTACCTCTAAGTTGTATTCCATTAAGGGCACCAGAACCTTTTATATCGAACTCCACGATCGTAAAGAGGTGGTTGTATACCAAATGGACCGTAGGGTGTGTTGTTTGACCGGCGGCAGCAGGAGAGTCTACTGTTATAGGTGTGGCTACCAAAAAGTCCAATGCTCCAATGTGAGTATAGTCATTTGCTGCCAACTGCTCCTGTGTAGATAAAAGTGCGACAGGAACAGTTGCGGCTTCAGGATTACCGTTTGAGTAAGGGTAGTAGGCGTAAAAGTGGTGAGGTGAACTTGCGGCTCCCCAATACATAACAGTAGGGACGGCTGTAAAAGGAGTGCTAGCCGCGGCAATATCTGGTATATACTGATGATTGACTACTCGCGAGCCGGCAGTGGCTGCTGTGCGTGCCTCTTCAGAGTAGATACCTGTCATATCGGTTAACTCCCACCAGGTTTCATAACCATGAAGGGTGGTCTTAAGTGTTGATCCGGCATCAGCAACAAAGTCTGAATTATTAGGGATAAGGGCGGACTTAACTGTTAATCCGGCCTGCTCACCTGTAAAAAGTATTTGGCCTGCAGAAGGAGAAGGAGACTGTTCTGCAGGTTCCTCTTTACTGCATGATGTGACTGCTACCATGAAAAGCGCTGAAATTGTCCAGGCAATTCTGCTTTTGTTAAACATTTTCATAATTTCTTTTGTTTTTTTTAAATTAATTACCACGCAGTTGGATTCCAGTCGGCTATTGAATCTGCGAACCCTTTTTCAACAGTAACTTCTATAAGTTCTATTGCAGGTGGTTCATAAGAATATACAGGTAACTGTATATCTTCTTTTGTGATTGGCATGAATGTTTTCATTTTTATCGTTATTAAATTTATGAAAAATATGATAACGCAAAGTTGAGAATATCCGATCAAGGTATTGTTGCATAATTCTGTAAAAATGTTGCATTATTCACACATTAAATTTTACTCGTTTTTGAGAAAAAATAACTTTCTTGGTGCAACTAAATATTTATATATTAGCAATATAGCCAAGTTGCAAATTGGGAATAGCATAATGACTGTAAATTTATTTTACTGAGGTGTTTTTAAGGAACTGTTAAAATTGCATTCTTGACAAACGTAATCAAATACAACCAGGTAAATGACACTATTTTATAGTCACACTTCTTACTAAATACCCTCGTACTTTATTAACAAATAATACCAATTGTCTGTAAACCTTGGTAAAGGATGAATGCTCAGGAACATCTGCAACTGCGATTACGTCGGCAAAAGTAATGGTTTCGGTTTTGGTCATGGCATCGCCTTTGGCGGTGATGATTGCTTCACTATTTTGCTGGTTGTCAGGAAGTGAAATGTGAATGATGCGGTGGAGCACAAATCGCTCTTTGTAGCGGAAGAGGATGATTACTCCTGGTTTAATTTCGGTGGGGATAAAAGGACGCAGCCTGACCACATCCACCCCGTCCATCAGGAGAGGACTCATACTGTTGCCACGCACGGTCAGTTGAACGGTTGTTCCGGCTTTTATGCTCTCTTCTATGATCATCAGAGCATCTGTATTTGGAATTTTTTTTGTTGCCATTAAAATCTTACTTAAAAACTGTGATTTTCACGAGTTCTGCTGCCGTGCTATCAGGCAGGCATTGAAGTCGGTATACTGGCGTGGTCGTTATTATATTTGAAATTATTCCACAGATTTGCTCCTCAAAGTAGTCATCCTTTAGAAAGGCAGGAGGGAATGACGGATAAAGGGCGCCAAATGCTTCAAGTTTGTTGAGTTTTGTAATTTTATTGATTGGGTGTTGCTGAAGCCTGACAAATGCTGCAACCGGGTAACGCTCATTGAGGTGGCACCGCCCTTTCCCGCTCCATGGAGATCCATATACGAATGGCACAAGCTGGTTTGTTTCATCAAATTCTATCCTGACAACCGGACTGTCATCGTTGAGCAACCGGCTTCCGGAAATGTGTTCCAGCCATAATTTTGTATGGGTGCTCTTCCCCGTGCCCGACTCACCTAGAAAAAGGATGGCGCGATTGTTATAGATAATAACCGATGAATGCAAGGCAACTGTTTGCTTTGGTATGGCCACAAAGCCAAATGCTATCCATAATGCGAATTTAAGATTGTCCGGGTTTAATGAACTTGCAGGGCCACACGTGCAGTTAACCATTGATGAGCCCAACTCCATATCCAGAACTAGCGGCAAACGTCCATTACCATCCTGTAAAATTGTAAAGTTATATTTATTCCCACTTTTTCGCATAGAGCACGTTCCCTCTTCGATGGCAAAGGTATGTACCATCTCACTTTCCGTGTCCGGGAACTTAATGTGAGACAGGTTTTGCGATTCGTTAATCACAAACTGCATGATGAGAGGACTTAATGCAGGTGATTGATCGCTGGTCTTCGGTTGAATCACGAAAGGGCCGAACCCGTAAAGCATCTTTTCTAATCTTTCGGGGAAGTCGGATAACAGTTCTATCTGATATCCTGAAATATAATACGTAAGTTTTTTTTCCATCAGGCAATTACTTCTTTAAGTTTTTCGAAATCGATGATCCTGTCGCACTTTGTAAGCAAGCTTTCGCGATGGGAGATAATGATGATTGTCCGGTTTTCCGAGAGAAGTTGCTCAAGTGTTTCGGTAATCTCCTCTTCGGTTTTTGCATCGAGAGACGATGTGGGCTCATCCATCAATAACACCTCTGCTCCTTTAAAGTGGGCACGGGCAATACCTACCCGCTGTCGCTCACCTCCCGAAAGACGCGACCCTGACTCGCCAATCATTGTCGAAATCCCATCAGGCAGCTTTTCGGTCAGCTCACGGAGGGCTGAAATATCAATTGAACGATCGAGTAATTTCGAGTCAGTCATTCCGGCGGGCGAGATATTCTCCCCAAGGGTACTATCCATAATAAAAACATCCTGAGACACATACCCAATCAGTTTCTGCCACCCGCTTCTGTTTTCGGGGGTGAGTTCAATACCATCAATTATCACGCTACCCTCTTGTGGCTCGTAGAACCCCATCAATATGTAAAGAAGTGTACTTTTCCCCGATCCGGATACTCCCCTGATGCCCACCTGTTCACCCTGATGAATCGTCAATGACAGGTTTTTGAAGATGGGACGGTCTGGTCCAAAGCTAAAACTGATGTTTTTGAGCTCAATGGTATACTGAAAGGTGAAATCAATATCCGGGAGCGGGCGTGTAACCGCGGTTGCCTCGTTGATAAAGTCAGTTGTATACTGATTGTTACGGAGTGTCGAATGTTGGGCGATTATTGAGCGCACTGCAGGTAGGAGCCGGAGGGTGGCCACAACAAATATGCCCATAAAAGTACGGAAACCCGAAACCTCTCCGGCAAAAAAGTAATAGGCCACAACAACTCCTGTGATCATTAATATCACACTGATCTCGATATATTTCGAAGCCAGGCTCTTTAGTCTTTCGACCTTCATCTTGCTTGCCGATACCGCAGCGATCCCTTCACTGAATGCTTTACTAAGGAGTGGAAAAAAGTTGTTTACAACCACATCGGCATATCCACGGAAAGTTTCCGTGGTAACCCGCCATTGGTTCTTTTTGGCTTCGTTGTCGGCCTTGCCTGCTTTTTGCAACTCGCCACCAATTTTTAAATGGTAGAACAGGATTACCGGGGCGAATAAGACCAGTTCGATTGCAGCAATGTAGAAATTTACAAAACCGAGTGATATAATAATAAGTGCCGAAAGCAATAGATCGCCGGCCATGATCAACGCGGGGTTAAGTACTCCGAAAACATATTGGAAGCAGACTACATTTACATTATGTGACAGGATAGTGGGGCTGTTTTGTTTGATAAAGGAGAGACCGCGGGAGTAATAACCGAAAAAGAGGTTCCGGGTATAATGAGCATATAGTTTAAGCAATACAGCATTTATGTAGTTGTTGAATTTATGCAGAAGAATGTTCTTTAAAATGATGAAAAGAAGTACAATTGCAATGACAACAAGCAAAAACGAACCGTAATTTTCGATCCCGATTGTGTCGTAAAGGGGTTTGAGGAATTTATTGCTGGTAATGCCCTTGTCTTCTAGTAGCAAGAGCAGCAAGGGTACTAAAACCGCCAGTCCTGCAAGTTCAAGCAGAGCCCCTAGAGCTGCCGAGAGCAGCAAAAATGTCTTTTCGGTATAACTAAGTGGGACAGATTTCAGGGATTTTAACAGCATAATTAATGCAAAGTTTTAAACGACCGAACAAGTCTATAATAAAATTCCCACGGTCCTATTAAATCATATTTCCATTTGGTATGATACAGGTATAAGACGCCAATCACCTTTCTTCTGGGAACCCACCAATTCAAACGCTCTTCTAGGTTGATTTTCCTGTATCCATTATTCAAAGTATCATATAAAACCCTTTCTGTTATGGATTCGCATTTATCAGGAACCGGAAGTGAGGTCTCAGGCATTCCTAAATATACGTGCGCAAGATATGTGAATGAACTAAAAAGATTGAACTGTTGCTCTTCTATGATGATTTTCCGGAAAGACTCAAAGTTGATTCGTCCGGCATTGCGCGAGAAAAAAAGGGCCATGTCGCAAAAATGTCTTAATACCAATCCCGTAGCCAGAAAATGGGTTATGTTATGTCGTGTTAGGAACAGGGCTGTAAAGTCCGGGGTGGGAATCCGAACTGTAATATCATCAATCATAATTGTTTCGTATCCTTGTTCTTTAAAAATCCTGTTAAGGTGTACCTCCAGGTTTTTGTCGGTTGGTGTATAGGTGACGTCCAAAAAACTGAGGTGGTTTTCCACAGGAATACCTTTAAAAAAGAAGCTGGAATGTTTAGAACTCTCTCTGTCAACCGCAATTCCTAAGACCTCGATTACCTGGTTCCCCTTTTCATAGTCTCCGAACAAGTAAATATCCAGATCGCCGCATTCCCTGTGGGCCGGAATAGGATAGTTTTCTGCAAGGCCCAACCCTTTTAGCAGCAAAACCTCTATCTGATGTTCCCTGAAGTAAGCAATCAACTCCTTTAGTGCTTCCCTTTGTCGTTTGTTCCTGTCCTCAAACCGCTGAACACTCAGCCCCCAGCGGATAATCAACTCTTTCGTAAGGCCGGGCAATGCCTCCCCTTTAGGAAGTGCATCAAAAGCGATCGCAAGGACTCCCATACTGGCAGCATTTTCGATTAACCTCTGCCATTCCTCGGTTGTTAAGTCGAAATCGATCCGCGCTTCATCGCGATTTTGCCAAATGGCATGCCTGAGAAGGGCGAAAAGAGTACTGTTTTCTTTTGAAAGAACCATGATGCGGCATTTTTTTAATAGCGAACAATAAAAACAATGATGGATAAGTCGGATGGTTTAGATTTCAATCAGCCCCACCTTCACCATTGAGTCTATCCACTTCCCTGCATCTATCTCGGACTGTTCCTTTCCTATTGTATACCTTTCCTCCAGTAGTTGAGCGGCACTGTCCAGTGAAAAATCTTTACCCTGAAGCGAATTCCAAAGCCATTCAGCGCTGTTGTTAAGCAGTATAACTTTCGTCAGATCTACACCATCTTTGCCTTGCATAACCACCATCTTTTCGCCGGCAATCTCTCTGACTTTATAATTCGGTTTTAATTTCATGCGTTTATAATTTGTTTTTTAATGGTCACATGGAATAGCCATATAATCATTATGGTTTGCAAGAAGTTTACTCTCATGGCTATTTCATCTGTTAATAATTTTTTTAGTGGCCAGATGGAATTCGTCCCGATAAATCGGGGCTCATTTCATATTTGACAAATATTCAGTTGTCAAAAGTACTTAAGTTATTATCAAAAAACGGAAAAATTAATTTGTAACAAAACCATTTGGTTTTAATAGGAGTATATAATTTGTTCCTTTTATAGTTTTTTTGCATTAAACGCAAAAAAGACCTCTTGATAATCAAGGAGTCTCGTTATGGTGAGATCGTAAAAACAATTGAACAACGATCTGAAAAGTGATTTGTGGAAATACAGGGATACCCGAGATCGACACTAATTTGCATTCATTAAATAGAAGTGTCTCCCATGGACTCTCCGAATAAACAAAACCGTTTCGAAATAAATCGAAGCGAAATAGCAATTTTGATTTATGATCAAACCAGCGAATTTTGAAGCAAAAAACAGAAAATTAAGTAATGTTTCTGAAGCAATTAAGCTTTTTGAACATTCTTCAAATTTTTATAGTAGCTTTTCTTTCTTTGGATATTTTTTAGTTGATAAAAACAAAACCCCTGCAAATGTATAATTTACAGGGGTTTACTTGTTCTTGTGTGCTCCTCAGGTAGGACTTACACAGGGTATATATACATTTAGTTAAATGTATATAAGTTGTTTTATATCTGCAATTTGCTGTCAATTTTTAGTGTAAAAGAGTTTAAGAATGTCTACCTTCATACTTTATCTTCTCTTTCAAACTCTCTTTGCTATTTTTGCACTAAATCTATGTTATGCCAAAACAGATAAATCCAAAGGTAATTTTTTACATTGACAAAGTAAATAAAAACAAAGCCAAACAAGCCCCTATTAAGGCCAACATTACATGTAAAGGTAAGAACCATACCAAAATAATGGATCATATCATAGAAAGCGATTGGAACAGCACAGCACAAAGAGTAAGACCCGCACGACCAGGGAAGGATAACAACCATGAGTTAATTAATAAGAAACTTGACAATCTGCAAAAAGAGTTTGAAACATTTGCAATTCAATGCGAAATAGACAAAGCAGAATTAACACCTGATCTGATTAAACGGTTTTTGAATGGTGAAAGAAGCGTATCCGGAAAACCATTTTGGCAGGCATATGATGAATATTTATTAATCAAAATAATTGAACCTAAAACCCTGCAGAATTATACTTTGTACCGTACAAAGTTGCAGGAATTTGAAAAAGAAAAGAAATATAGAATTGATTACCATACCATTAATACCGCTTTTTTTGACCTTTACAAGTCGTATGTATTAACGGAAAAAGGTTTATCCTGGAACACCCTGGCCACAGCAATAAAGAAACTTAGATTTTTTATGAACTGGAGCCTGGATAAACATTACCATATTGAAAAAGGATTTAAGGAATTTTCGGTAACTGAAAAAGAATCAACGGTTATTTTCCTGACTATGGACGAACTTTCAAAATTGTTTCACTTCGATTTTGAAAGCAAACGATTAAACCAGGCACGTGATAAATTTTGCTTTGGTTGCTTTACCGGGTTGGCTTTTTCGGATCTTTACGGACTTACTTTTGAACACATTAATAATGGGACTTTAACCAAGTTCAGGCAAAAAACAAAAATAAGGCTTGACATTGAATTACCAGACCAGGCAATTCAAATACTAAAACGTTATCCAGATAAGTTTAATGCATTGCCAAAACTCAGTCACCAAAAAATGAACGTGTATATAAAACAGTGTTGTGAAAAAGCAGGAATTGATACACCTACCATTTATAAAGATTTCAGTAAGGGAATTACTACTGAATTGATTCTACCAAAGCATAAGCTGGTAGGATCACACACAGCCCGTAAAACGTTTATAAGTAATTTTTACAACATGACAAAGGATGTTAACCTCACCAAACAGAATGCAGGAATCACCCAGGATAAAACCCTTAAACGATACATGGGAACTAATAAGGAAATGGAAAGAGCCGCAATGAAAAAAGCATTTGAGAACCTTTAGTTATGGTATATCGTGGTTTGATATTACTTCAATCAATGAATAAACCATTTTGAATTTATGTTCAAGATCTTCCACGCTTATTTCCTTATTCGTAAATTTGGAAATGGCGTTTAAAGTATCTTCTAAATTATATTTCAGCACTTTAATATAATCCTTTCTTCTGTTAAGATCATTTTTTAAATTTTCAATTTGATCTTTCAATTTTTTTGTTTCTTCGCTATTTATTTCAATATCGAGTAATTCATTAACAGAAACTCTAAGCAATCCGGCAATTTTATATAAACGGTCAATTGTTAAAATGCTTTGACCAGACTCAACCTTTGCATAAGCAGCTTGGCTTATATCTAAAGATTTTGCTATTTCTTTCTGACTTATTTTTTTTAGCCTCCTTATTGCCGTTATTCGATTCAGTATTCCTTCCATAACTCAATTTTATTCTCCAAAGTTATATTTATTTTTTCTTTTGCAACTAAAACAACCCTCAAATTTATTGTGTTTCAATTTAATACAACCAATAGATATTTTAATAACATCTATTAGGAATATTAAATAACTAATTGGTATATTTGTACATGTTTTATTTACCAATATTAATGACATGAAAAATGTAGAGATTCCGAAAAACGAAACGAAAGTAAAGAGAATTATTTTCCCTGTTACCCCTAGCGAACATAAATCAATAAGGCTTTACTGCAAATTAAGGAATGTAAAACTCACTGACTTAGTAAGATTTGCATTGAAACAAACTTATGACATTTAAATTTAATATTATGACACCGGAAAAAGTAATGATTTTTTCAACCCCTGCAGAAATTGCAGAAGGGTTACGGATGTTTTTAGCGGAACATCAAAAGCCGAATATTGAACCATCATTTAAAACTGATAAAATGACAGTGGGAGAGGCAAGCAAATTTGCAGATGTCAGTTATGCTACACTTTGCAAATGGATAAACAAAGGCAAAATTGAAGTGCACGGAAAAGGTCGGACCCGATTTGTTTTGAGGTCCGAACTTATTTGTTCATTGAAAAATAACGAATGATATGGAGCAGTCAACAACTATATCTAAAGTACCAATCCTTATCCGTACAGCAAATGAAAGGATTCAGGCAGGGCTATTGCTGCCTGATATAAGTTCTTTGTTGGGGAATGTGTGGCAAACCGGCGAACTGGCAATCCTTTTTGGTGGAACCGGAACCGGGAAAAGTATTTTAGCCGTTCAGATAGCTGACGCAATAAGCAAAGGGGAAAGCGTTTCAAGAGAATATTTAAAGAATGAATGCCAACCCCAGGTAGTTCTTTTTTTTGATTTTGAGTTAACTGATAAACAATTTCAGATAAGATATACCAGGGATGAAGGTAAATTCACATATACGTTTAGTGATAACCTAAAGTATGTATGCATTTCATTTGGCGAAATATACGACCCTAAGGCAAATATAACAGATGTCGTATTTACAATTATAACGGAATCAATCAAGGAGACCAGGGCAAAGATTTTAATAGTTGATAATATTACTGCACTTAGCAGCCAGGATACACAGGACGGAAATGCAGCAACGCTTGTAATGTCTTACCTGGACAAGCTAAAACGAAATCACTCTATGAGTATTTTAGTGATAGCACACACACCAAAAAAATTCAACTTCACACCTATTACTATTGGAGACCTGGCAGGATCTTCCAAGCTATCTAACTTTTCAGATTGTGTTTTTGCTATCGGTAAAAGCATTAAGTCACCAGATCACAGATACCTTATTCAAACAAAGTTTTCCAGGAGTAAAAAAGAGGCATTTGATTTCAGTAATGTTTTATCCCTTATTAAATTAAAGGATGATAATTATTTAAAATACCTAATTGACGGAACCACCACAGAGAAAGAACACTTGTTTGCTGATGGCGATGACTTAAAGCTCCAGGCCATTAGTTTAAGAAGTCAAGGTATGCCATTGAGGGATATAGGCGAAAAATTAAAGGTAGGTAAAACAACTATTGCCAATTGGACAAAGGATCATTATTCACCGGATACGGACACACAAAAGGCAATTACACACATGGACAACGTGGACAAGGTGGACAAAGTGGACAACGTGGACAAGATGGACAACGTGGACAAGGTGGACAACATGGACACAAATTACATAAATGGACAACATTACGGTAAGTTTTGAGAGGGGTGGACAAAATGTGGACACGTATATATTTGATTATTATATATATAATATTTTGTTGTCCCGATTTCGTCCCGAATGTCCAGGGGCTTAGAAAGTGGACAGGACAAGCCTTTTAAGTTGTCCACTTTTGAGAACCCCCCGGGTATGACTGTCCAGAATTGTCCAATGAATTATTGCTAATCAAAAGAAAAAAATGAACTGCAAGCAAGCCAACGAAATGAATATAGCCGGGTTCCTAATGAGTAAAGGAATCAATCCGGACAGACAAGCCGGTAATAGTTTTTGGTATTGCTCACCATTGAGGAATGAGAAAACACCCAGCTTTAAAGTTGACAGAGTAAAAAACGTCTGGTATGATTACCCAGGATTAACCGGAGGCCGTTTAGTGGATCTCGTTTGCAAAATGTATAATGTGGATATTCCTGGAGCATTACTAATATTATCAGGCGCAAAACCGAGCATTCAAAATCAATCTTTTTCTTTTGACCAGCTAAAAGATAATGAACATGAAACGAGAGCCGAAATAAAGCACATACAGCCACTTCAAAACCAGGCATTGATTCAATACCTAAATAGCCGAAAGATCAACCCTGAATTGGCCTTTAAATATTGCAATGAAGCATACTATAAAACGACTGCCAACGATAAGCAATATTTTTCAATTGCTTTTGAAAACGATAGTTCCGGATATGAATTAAGGAATAAATATTTTAAGGGTTCCACCTCTCCAAAAGACATTACCACCATTCCCGGAAAAAATCCTTTTGCAGTTAATGTTTTTGAAGGTTTTATGGACTTTCTTTCAGCGTTGACCTATTACCATGCCGATTGTTCGGCATGTGTTACAATCGTTTTAAACGGGGTTGGATTCATCGAAAGATTCATAAACCTGATTCCAAACTACAAAAAAATCAATTTGTACCTGGACAACGACCGGGCCGGAAATGAAGCTGCAAAACGTATTCAGGAAGTCCGGCCGGAAGCCGTTAACCGTTCACAAATCATTTACCCATCATATAAAGATTTTAACGAATTTATTACTAATCAATAAATTAAAGTTATTGCTATGGAAGATTTCGAAAAAGCCGATCAGACATTTAATCAGAGACCATTAATCAAGGTATCCAAAACGGTATTAACAGAATACAACATAATACGACTAAGGGAAATGTTTTCAGATCGAGATATCTACGATGAACATTTGCAAACAATCTCCACGTTAAGAAAACTAATTTTTGAAAACATTAAAATGCACATCCCTAATGGCCGGGATGTGCCGGATATGTCACATGAACAGTGGCCGATTTTCAATCTGTTAAACACCTTGTATAATGCAATAACACAAGAGCATTATCAATTTACCAATGAAAGTACTATTCATAAATATTAAGCTCAATTTATTATTAATCAATAATTTAAAAATTATCATTATGAAAATTGTAGAAAAAGACGGTTTTATTGAAGTTGGCGGAGTAATTCTCACTGAAGAAACCATTCAGATGCTTACTCAATGGCAGACGGAAGAAGCAGATTCTTTTGAATCTGGACATGTAGCAGCTATGAAAGATGTTATATGTTGGATTGTATCAATGCTGGATGAACTTCCTGAGGAGGCAGCTAAAAAATCTATTGAAATGATGAGCATGTTGAATTATACGAAAGTGAGCTTGCATAAATTGAGAAATCCAAAAGGTATTTAACAATGAGCACATTAACCAGTCAGGAAAACAGCAAAATAATTGAGACAAATATAAGCATAGTAAAAACGGATTTTTATCATATCAGGGATTCACTTGACATGATGGAATGGCTCACAGAGAAGAATGACACGGATCGTTTGTCCTCTTATTTGCCCGATTTAAAGAGAGCTGTTAAAGAGCTTAAAAAACATATACGTTTATTAAATAGATCCGTCGAAGCTTAACTAAGTGAACAGAAACAATATAAAGAACAGATTTTTTTTTGTCCTTGTTTTAGTATACCGATTTGATCAATTTTAAATAAAAAAATGAAAAAGAAAAAATCATTTCGTTGTGTTGTTTCGGTTCGATTAGATCAGGCCGACAAAGAAAGGTTAGATCAGATTTGCAGCAAAAGCGAGTTAAGCAAGTCTAAATATTTAAGGGATGAAGTAAAAAATTTAATAATTAAAACAGAACAAAATGACCATTGAAGAACAAATTGAAAAGCGAGCCGAAATAAGGCTTAATGCTGATATCTTATTGTCTATGGATATCTCTTCAAATGCAAACGGAATTGCACTATTCCAAACCTCAGGCGGGAAATACTTTACTAATAAAATCAATCGTATGACCGGAATTGTAACGGCGAAAAATTTTATAAGTGAAGATGTTGCAGTAAAAATATTTGATATATGCAGGGCAAAATATCAAAATCGTGAAGATTTATTTTAATCATAATACGCTAAAATTTAATCACTATGAATTGTACATTATCTATTTACCCCGTTACGGATCGGAAAAAGTTTATCGAAGTTGTTGAAATTGCCAACAAAACAAAAAATGCAAATTTTCAGATAGTTGCATGTGACCAGGGTTTTGAAATTGAATATGAACGACCGCAACAACTTTTTATGCTTGGTCGAATGTATCAACCTTACAAACCTGCAAAAGATCCAGGAACCTCTTTCGTTTTGAGATATAATAATGATTACTTAAATAATATTTAACCATGAAAATTTTAATTCTTTCAGCATCACCAAACATTGAGGCAACTCAAAGTATTGTTAAGGCAGGCGAAAAAAAAGGCCACGAAATGATTGTGAAAAATCCAAGTCATTTACTCATGTTGATTTCAGAACAGATTAACGGATATGACCGGATTTATGACGGTTACGGACTGGATGATAAACCGGAACGGATGAAGGCCAAAGAGTATAACGCCATTATTCCCCGGCTGGGTTCAAACCTTTCTTACTGTTGTATGGTATTGGAGCATCTCAATAAAAATCTATCTATTTTTAGTACTCAAACCAGTGAAGCAATCAGAGTTGCAGCAGACAAAATGATATGTCAACAAAAACTTTCCCAGGCTAAAATAAGAACACCCCAAACCATTATCGGGAACCTGGCAATTTTTCCGGATTTTATGATTCAGCAAATTGGAGGACTGCCAGCCATTGCAAAAGAGTTACAAGGTTCCCAGGGTAATGCTGTTTATCCGTTAGAGTCAGTTTATCAAACCAATGTTTTTTTAAAGAACTTCAATAAGAAGAAAAAGAACCTGTTAATTCAGGGGTTTATTGATGGTTCAGGCAAAGATATTAGAGCCATTGTTATAGATGGCCGGGTAGTGGTTGCAATGGAACGCACAGCCGTAAAAGGTGAATTAAGGGCAAACATATCTCAAGGCGGTAGCGGTGCAAAAGTTGAACTTTCCACTGAGGATCAGGAAATGTGTATTAAGGCTGCAAGAGCTTGCGGGCATGAAGTGGCAGGGGTTGACCTGATGAAGGACAAAGAGGGGAAAAGCTTTATTATTGAAGTAAATAGCAATTACGGGTACGGCGTTGAAGGTATAACGGGCGTCGATATTTCAACACCTTTGATTGAATATTGCGAACGTAACTATAAAAACGGCAATACTGCAAACATTGCGACAGCTACGCAAACAATGCAAAATGAGATTAAAAATATATCTATGTCAATGGTTAATTTAGCTTATAATCAATATAATAGTAAAACTTATGCTCCTTGGCAATTGGAAAATGAAAAGCTTTTATTAGGTAGAAAAAACCGCTTGTAATCAATTTCAATACAATTTAAAAATATACTATTATGGCAGCAAGATTAACAGACGAGTTTTTAAAGTGGACACTCGATGTAGATGGTAAACCGGCAATGGCAGCACTTAATTCGATGGAACAAAGCACAAAAAAACTGCAAAATACCAATCGTTTGCTATCTACCGAAATGGCAAGGCTTGAAGCCCCAGGGAAAAAGAATACTGCTGAATATGTGGCCTTAAATAGACAATTCATCACCAACAACCAGACTATTAGCCAATCAATGGCAAGAATGGCTCAGTTACGTGGCGAAATCGGTTTGAGTAGCCTAACTGCTCAGCAACTTAGACAACGAATGACAGAATTGCGCCGGGCTATGGATCAATCAACACCTAATACTGCAGCCTGGACACAACATTCGCGGGATCTTGCAGAGGTCACTGGCAGATACAACCAGGTTAGAGCCGGCGCAAGTGGAACGCAAACCGTATTTGGTCAATTAAATAATTCGTTAACTGGAATGTCCGGGCCAATTGGCGGAGCTATCAGTGGCATTGTCTCTATGGGTAAGGCAATGTGGGCATTGGTAGCTAATCCGATTGGAGCTACAATAGCTGCTATTGTAGGATCATTAACCTTACTGTATAAAGCATTTACAAACACCGACACGGGAGCCGTTGCAATGGAAGGCACTTTAAAGGCGATTGGTAATGTAATGGATATATTGATTGACCGTGCAATGAGCTACTTTAAAATGATGTATTCTTTTGTTACCCTTGATTTTAAAGGGATGAAGCAAAATGCAAAGGATGCTTTTGGCGGTATTGGGAAGGCGGTTAAAGATGCAGCTGGTGCAGGATGGGAGTATGCAAAATCAATGGACGATATTTTAGACCGTGAGGTAGCAGCATCAAACAGAATGACGAAATTAAAGGTCGATATTGAAAAACTTACAAACCTATCCAAAGATCAAACAAAGACAAATAAGGAAAGAGCTGCTGCAGCACAATCAGCAATGGATAAGGAAATAGAATTAAATGGACTTGAAACAGGATTTATGGCAGAAAAGAATGCTGTTGAAACGTCAAATTTAGCATCGAAGATTCAGAATAACAATCTTACAATGGCTCAAAAAGAGGCTCAGTTAAAACAATGGTTAGCAGTTGATGATAAGGAATTATTATCAATGACTGAGAAAGATGCCGCATTTGCTGATTTTGTGGATAAAAACGAAGGTGAATTTCAAAAACTCCAAAAGGCAAAATCTGATGAACTAAATAAAGAAGCTGAATTAGCACAAGGAACCAGGCGGCTGCAATCTCAATTATCGGGTTTTAAAAAAGAACTTTTGGGAGAAGGAGCCAAAGCAGCTGAAGATGCAGCCAAAAAGGAAGCGGACGCAGAAAAAATGAAACTCAATGTAATTATTGCTTCTAATGAGAGCAAAATAGCCGAAATAAATAAAAATCATCTTGAGGGTAAAACGTCCGAAGATCAATTTAATGCTGACTTATTAAATCAGGAATTTAATTTTCTACAGGCAAAAATGGGTCTTTTTAAAGTGGGATCTAAAGAATATGAAGAGGCTGGAGCTATATTTCTTGAAAAGCAGGTTAAAGCTCAGGAACAAGTTAAAACCTTGCTTTTGCAGGCAGAAAAGGAATTGTCCAACGCTAAAATAGCAAACTTAAAAGATGGTATTGACAAGGAAAAAATAATCGAAGACCAGCGGTGGAAAGAAGAACTGGCACAATTAAAAGAGAAACTAATTGTTAAAGAGGCACTTTCAAAAGAAGAAATTTCAATAAATGACGCTATTAATAATACTATCCAGTTAAAAACAGCAGTTCACCTAAAAACAATAAATGATCTGACAATCGCCGGTGAACAGCAAAAAGCAATGGATAAAGCACTTATCGACGAAGCAAAAGCACAATCGGATAATGAGCGATGGACGGCCCAGGCAGAAATCGCCCAAGCTAACTACGAAGCCGAACTGGTAGCAGCCGATGGTAATGCTGTTAAAATAGCACAGGCAGAGCGCAAATTATCTGATACAACAATCCAGATAAAGACGGATGAATTAAACAAGCGTGAAGAAATCGGGAACGCTGTTTTTAATGCAGCAAACAGTGCCTTTGGTGCACTTGCCGAAATTGCAGGCAAAGAGACCGCATTAGGAAAGGCTTTATTTCTTATGCAGCAAGCCGCAGCAATTGGTCAAATTATTTTCAGTACTGCGATAGCAAACGCAAAGGCCGTAGCCGCTTCTCCGTTAACATTAGGCCAGCCATGGGTGACCATTAACACAGTATCGGCAGGAGTAAGCATTGCCAGTGTTATCGCACAAGCAATCACCGGCAGTAAAAAAGGCAAACAATCCGGAGGTTACGCCGATAGTGCAGCAAGTGATTCAACACCTGTTGGGATTTATCACGCCAATGAATTTATTGCAACTGGTCAAGCTGTTCGTAATCCTACCGTAAAACCCATTTTGGATATTATCGACATTGCACAACGTACCGGGACTATCAAAAATTTAAACCTTGCGGCCATTGTATCAGGAGGAAAACAGACGGGCGGTTATGCTTCGCCTGCAACATCATCACTTTCAGTTATTGAATCTGAAATCGCATCCACACTTAAGAGACTGAACGAACATTTTGATAGGGGAATAAAGGCCACTGCAACCGTCAATAAGTATGGATACGGAGGAATAGATGAATCTGTGAAAGAAATTGCAAAGTTCAAATCAAAAGTTTCCTAATTCGACTGATAACGCAATTGTTTTAAATTTAGACCTTTACGGTTTTGGGGAATTATTTTACATGTAAATCAACAAATAAACAGAAAGTTGCACTTTAAAATGCAACTTTTTTTATGAAAATACTCATTTTTCACCTTGTAAATACGCGTTATTTATCATATTTCAAATATATCTATCATTTTATTATAAAATCACTAAAAGCGCAATTGTTTAAATATCTAAGATTTGTGATTTTCGAGAGTAATTTTAAAGGTAAGTCAAGAAAAACGCAAAGTTGTATTTTTTTACGAAAACTTTTTTTATAAAAAAATTCAATATTCTGTCTTGTAAATATCTGATATTTAATATTCTGTCATATATCTGTCATTTTAGAGATTCTGCCATGCAAACGCTTGCCTCAGCGGTTCGTTAAATGATGTGACACTTAATTAGATATGTTTGTATTTCAAAACATCAACTTGCTAATTATTAAAATATTAATATGATTTTCAAGGGCAAATGTGTGTGAAAAGTGCCTGTTTTGGTGAAACTAATGTCTGAAATGGAACAAAACACAGTTTTAAAATATTTTTAATTGCACACAAATAGTGAAATTAATTCAAATAATTTTCCCTACATTGCAAACATAAAATTATCCACTGGCAGGATGAGAGAAAAAAGGGACTTATCTTATTTTAGATATGTTCCTTTTCTCTTTTGTTTCGTAAATATCAAGAAAAAGAATTAGTTTAAACACTTGAACAATAAACACATGAACAATTTAATTGATGACAATGAGTCAATTATGCTACTCAAGCAACTCCACACTGAAATATTAAGTCTTGCCGACAATGGAAATACAACTGATTTCATTAATGAATTTCTCAATGAATTATCCAGGAATAAACAGGCACATCCACTAATATCTTTAATAAAAGCTCTTGAAAATACTTTTGATATTAAATTGTTGGCATACAACAATCCTGATGACGCAAAAAAAATAGTGAAGACAATCGCCAAATTAAACCGCTATTGGTCAGATACTGAAAATAACGAATTTTCGAGAGAAGCTATTAACGAATTAAAAAAGTTTAAACCATTTAACAATTAGACATGACGTTGGAAAATTTCAGTTCTTTATTTTGTATCGTTTTGTTTTTCTTGTAGTTGTTCAGTGATTTTAGACATGTTCCTTTTCTTTTGTATGTCGTAACCTGGCGGTAATAAATCTTTTAATATCTTGGTCCGATTACGTTAACTTCTCTTTCAAACACTCTTTAAACAAAAACAACGCACTGAATATCAGCACGTTGTTTTTTAAATTTGCTCCTCAGGTAGGACTTGAACCTACGACCTACGGATTAACAGTCCGCCGCTCTAACCAACTGAGCTACTAAGGAATACATTAAATTTTTGCCTTATCACTTATTTCTTCTAAGGCGTTGCAAAAATAGTAAGATTTTCAATAAACTGAAATATATTTGTAAAATAATCTGAAAATAATCTTTGCAATGAGTAATTTGAAAATACTGGGAATTGGGAATGCGCTTGTTGATATTATGGTCTTGGTTGAGGATGATCAGATTATCAATTATTTAAATCTGCCTAAGGGAGGGATGACGCTGGTGGATGGTGACCTTTCGGCCATGATTCAAAAAGAGATTTCACATCTGGATATTAAAATTGCTACTGGTGGTTCGGTAGCAAATGCCATAAATGGGATCGCCGGACTCGACGTTGAGTGCGGATTTGTTGGCATGATCGGAAGAGATGACCTTGGTTTGTTATTCAAAAACGATATGCTCAAACGGGGAATCGAGGTGAAGCTTAAAGAAAATGAGTTTCCGACCGGTCGTGCAGTCGGTTTTGTGAGCCCGGGCGGTGAACGAACTTTTGCTACTTACCTTGGCGCAGCTGTTGAAATGGGACCAGATGATATAAAACCGGAACTTTTTGCAGGCTACGATCTGTTTTTTATCGAAGGTTACCTGGTTTTTAACCAGCCTTTAATTATGGCTGCTGCTTCTGCTGCGAAATTGGCAGGACTTACAATTGCCCTCGATCTTGCCAGCTATAATGTGGTTGAAGCCAATTTGACTATTCTAAACGAATTGGTTGATAGCTATATAGATATAGTATTTGCAAACGAGGAGGAAGCAAAATCATTTACCGGATTGCAACCCGAAGAAGCACTTAAAAATCTGGCTTCAAGATGCGATATTGCTGTTGTAAAAGTTGGAAAGGAAGGTGCTTTTGTCAGGCAGGGGAATCAGGAATGGCATATACCTGCATTCGAAACTACTGTGATCGATACTACAGGCGCAGGCGATTACTTTGCTGCAGGTTTTTTGGCCGGACTGGCAAACGGATGTGATCTTGGGAAATGCGGCGTAATCGGATCAATAATGGCCGCAGAGGTAATACAAGTTGTCGGTGCGGAGTTGGATGACAGTCGTTGGACAGAAATAAAAAAACTCGCAGAATTGATTTAGTCAATTTTACCAGCTTAGTATTTAAATTCTAAAAATAAGAAGCGGAACTATTATCCCCAATTTCAGGATAATATAGTTCCTCTTCATTTTTGTGTTTCTACTGAACCACAATCTTAACGGTTTGGCCAATATCGCCTGAAGATGTTCCCAAATTAAAGAGGAAATCCCCGGGTTCAACCGTCCATCCTTTTTTGTTTTCGTCGTAGAAGGCAAGATCGGACACTTTGACTGCCAATTCAATTATTTTATTTTCACCGGGTTTTAAAAATACCTTTTCGAAACCTTTCAACTCCTTGGTTGGACGCATAACGGAACAAACCGGATCGCTCACATAAATTTGAGCTACTTCTGCGCCGTATTTTGAACCACTGTTTTTGACGCTGAATTTCACATGAACGATTTCATCTTTACCATAAATCGTTTTGTCAGTATTCAGGCCCGAAAGCTCAAAAGTGGTATAAGATTGTCCATATCCAAACCGGAATTGCGGAACAATCTTTTTCGTATCGAACCAGCGGTAACCCACCAGAATGTCTTCTTCGTAATTCACCTTCAGGTTGCGACCGGGGTAATTTCCCAACGCATGAGCAGGTGATTGTTCGAGGGAAACAGGCAGTGTGAAAGGCATTTTACCCGATGGGTTTACTTTCCCACTTAGCACATCAGCTACTGCATTTCCAGCTTCCATTCCGCCAAACCATGCCCAAAGAATCGATGGGACACGATTAACGATCCCAGTAAGTTCAACCGGCGAACCTGCAATTATAACCACAATTGTACGTGGGTTTACCTTGGCCACTTCGCGGATCAGCGTCTCCTGTCCGTAAGGCAATTTCATATCTTGTTTGTCAAATGATTCAGTGTCAAAATCGTGGTTTAATCCGCCGAAAATGATTGCAACATCCGATTTTTTCGCAGCCTCAACGGCCTCATCAATCAATTTCCAATCGACTTTCTTTGTGTCCGACTGACCGGAGTTATTTTCATTTTTAAAGGTGGATTGTTTTTCGTAGCCCTGAACAAAGTTGATTTTCAAACTGATTCCAAACTTTTTGGTTAATGCTTCAAGTGGAGTAACTTCATACAGAGGCTTAATTTCGGAGCTTAATCCACCGCTAGTGTGTTTACGGGTGGCATTGTCGCCGATCACTGCAATCGATTTCAGTTTTGAAAAGTCAAGTGGTAAAACGTTTCCCTGGTTTTGAAGTAATACAACTGCTTCTGCTGCAGAATTGTATGCTGCTTTTTGATGTTCAGGTGTATTCATCGAACCTTTTTCGCGTGTTTTGTCACCGAGCATTTTAGTTTTTATCATCACACGCAGCACGTTGGAAACTTTTTCATCAACGACAGCCATCGGTACTTTTCCCTCTTTCACAGCTTTGATAAGCGGATTCGCAAAATACCATTCGTTATAATCCTTCAAATCAGTGCCCATTTCGAGATCGAGGCCAGCCAGAGCTGCTTTCACGGTACTGTGAGCAGCATTCCAGTCAGTCATAAGTACGCCGTCAAAACCCAGCTCTTTGCGCAGAATATGCCGGTCGAGGTATTTGTTTTCTGAACACCAGTCGCCACGGAATTTATTGTAAGCAGCCATTACAGTAATTGCGCCACCTTCTTCTACAGCAGCTTTAAAGCCTGGCAGATAGATCTCGTGCAAAGCACGTTCGCTCATATTTACATCAACCAGGGCGCGGTTCTCTTCCTCATTATTGGCCAGAAAATGTTTCACACTGGCAGCAACGTCTTTTGACTGCAGTGCTTTGATATAAGGCACTGTCATAGCAGAAATAAGAAACGGATCTTCACTCAGGTATTCGAAATTGCGTCCACACAGAGGAGAACGGATAATGTTGATACCTGGCCCGAGTAATACATCTTTCTTACGGAAGCGCGCTTCTTCCCCAAGCACGATTCCACGCTCCCAGGCAAGTTTAGGATTCCAACTTGCTGCCAAAGCCGTTCCCGGAGGAAAACAGGTGGCGGAATCGGTTGTCCATCCTGAATAACCCCAGTCGTGACGGTTAATCTCCGCACGAACACCGTGAGGACCATCGGATAAAGCCCACTCGGGTATGCCGAGGCGTGGTATTCCTGCCACATAAAACTTGGAATTGGCGTGAAGCAGACCCACTTTCTCTTCAATAGTCATCTTTTTGACCAGCGACTGAATCTTTTTCTCCTGAACCGATTCGGGGGTTTTGGCTATTTGTGCTTGTACTGCTCCGCTTATCAACAGAAAAAGAGAGAGCATTTTTAGCATCGATTTTCTCATCGTAATTTTAATTGTTTGCTGGGTCGTTCCATTTGTTTAAATGAAGATTAAACTGCGATCAACAGAAAATAATTCTTCTTTCCTTTTTGAACCAGAAGGTATTTTCCTCCGATTAGTTTCGATAATGCGACTACTTCATCCGGTCCTTCGACTTTTGCTTTATTAACAGCCACTCCACCGCCTGCAATAGTACGCCGAGCTTCCCCTTTTGATGGAAAAACGGTCGTTTTTTCTGCTAGCAGATCTATAATATTAATTCCGGCTTCCAGTTCAGATTTGGCAATTTCGAATTGGGGAACGCCTTCAAAAACAGATAAGAAGGTTGCTTCGTCCAATTTGCGTAACGTATCTTCAGTTCCTTTTCCAAAAAGGATTTCTGAAGCTTCGACTGCTAAATTGAAATCAGCCTCAGAGTGAACCATGCAGGTAACCTCTTTGGCGAGAACCTTCTGAAGCTGGCGTAGATGCGGCGCTTGTTGGTGCTCTTCAATGAGTTGATCGACCTTTTCTTTTGGTAAAATGGTAAATATTTTGATGTATTTTTCAGCATCAATATCGGAAGTGTTTAACCAGAACTGGTAAAATGTATAAGGAGATGTTCTTACCGGATCAAGCCATACATTGCCGGATTCTGTTTTTCCGAATTTTGTACCGTCGGCTTTTTTGATCAGCGGACAAGTGAGTGCAAATGCTTCACCACCTGCTTTCCTGCGGATAAGTTCTGTTCCGGTGGTGATATTTCCCCACTGGTCGGAACCGCCCATTTGAAGTTTGCAGTTCTTTGTTTCATAAAGATGAAGAAAATCGGTTCCCTGCACGAGCTGATAAGTAAACTCTGTGAATGACATACCTGCCGCTCCGCTTTCGGGATCAAGCCGTTTTTTGACAGAATCCTTTGCCATCATATAATTGACGGTGATATGTTTACCAATATCCCGAATAAAATTCAGAAAGGTAAAGTCCTTCATCCAGTCGTAATTATTGACCATCTCTGCAGCATTGGCACCCTTTGATTCGAAATCGAGAAATTTCGAAATCTGAACTTTCAGGCATTCCTGGTTGTGACGCAATGTTGGCTCATCTAAAAGATTACGTTCCTGTGATTTTCCCGACGGATCGCCGATCATTCCGGTTGCACCACCCACCAAAACGATGGGTTTGTGTCCTGCCAACTGAAAATGTTTGAGCATCATTACACCTACGAGGTGCCCGATATGCAATGAGTCAGCAGTCGGGTCAATCCCTACATATGCCGAGGTAACCTCTTTTTTCAACTGGTCTTCCAACCCGGGCATCATGTCATGGATCATGCCTCTCCAGGTCAATTCTTCAACAAAATTCATTTTATATTGTAGTTAAATAATTATAATTCAAACTATTAAATAAATGGTTTTTTCTTTAACTAATCTCCCATGGTTAATAAATTCACGTTTTGGAATTTAACGCAAAATAGTCGGGCAAAGATACAATTATGATTTCAGTATTAAATATGCTATTTTTCAGCCTTCAAAAACAATTCAAATGAAAAGAGCCGGATTTCAAGTCAAATTGCTTATACTGTTGTCCATTGTTTTCCTCGTGTCATTTCAGGGGCAGTCACAACATCGTCTTGTTCTGCTTCATCCAACAGTGGGTAATATCGAAAATATGGAGTGGATAGTAGAAAATAAGATCATCGATATTCCTGATGTTGAGATGGTAGGTGTTTACTATACGAAAGAAGCTTACGATTATTCCGCCTCTGTAAAGTACCTGGCTGAACATCCGTTAAAGAATTACAAACTTCATATAATTGAGGGTGAATTAAAGCCGGAGGACATTTACCGCGAAAACAGTTGCACCCCGGCTTTCCGGAAATTGTTTGAAGAGTCGGATGCGATACTTTTCTTTGGTGGTCCGGATATACCAGCAGCTATTTATGGTGAAGAGCAGAACCTGCTGACTGTTGTCACCGATCCGTATCGGCATTATTTCGAGATATCCTTGTTTTTTCATTTGATTGGCGGGAGCCAAAATGCTGACTTCAAACCATTTTTAGCAGAGAAACCTGATTTTATCATCCGGGCTTTTTGTCTGGGTATGCAAACCATGAATGTGGCAGCCGGAGGAACACTCATTCAGGACATACCTCTTGAAATTTATCATCTGAATACGTTGGAAAAGGTATCAGCTCAGCCCGTTGAAAACCAACATCGCAGTTATACGACACCATTATATCCACTTGATGATCTTTGGGGCGGAAATTTTCATCCAATCAGCATTTCAAAAGCCGGGTATCTCAGCGAAATCGCTGCACTTTCGGGGGCAACTACGCCTAATGTGCTGAGTAATCATCATCAGGCTGTTGGAGAAAAAGGGGCAGGTCTGAATGTGATAGCAACATCAATTGACGGGAAGGTGATAGAAGGATTGCAGCATGTTAAATTTAAGAATGTAGTAGGTGTTCAATTTCACCCCGAACCTTCGGTGCTATATAATTCCGAATCAAAATTAACGACAGTAGCCGGGAGTCCTTTCTCCCCCAATGAGCTATTGGTCAAATCTAACAGCCTTTCATTTCACAAGT
>Ga0209123_1000641_pt1 | contig 42049 bp, 42 predicted proteins | sample BarGraIncu00431A_FD_184500 | JGI IMG/M metagenome (GOLD analysis project Ga0209123, IMG submission 184500) | Arctic peat soil microbial communities from Barrow, Alaska, USA - Barrow Graham LP Incubations 004-31A (SPAdes) (version 2) | ecosystem: Environmental > Terrestrial > Soil > Wetlands >...
TTAATGGAATAAGCTATGCCGGTGGCGTGTAATAATTGCGACCCAATGGGAACACAAATGGGCAACACATGATTGGCTTTGCTGAAATTACTGCCCTGCTCGTTGCCCATATAATACAGGAAAATTTCTTTCAGTGTAACTTCTTTCGCCAGCATAATGGCCATCTCGCGAAAAGCTGGAGCGAGCCAATCCTCTTTTCGGATAATTAATCCGGCTGCAATTTGTATAGCTTCCTGCCCGTTGATGGGCGGATAGGTGTACATGCGCCCCTGACGTTGGTACGAAACAGCCATTTCGTCGGCAATACGTGCAAAAAGCATTGATTTATATGCAGTAATAATTGTTTTATCATCCAAATCGGGCATCAGGTATTTGTTAATAACTATGCCTTCGTTATCGATGATTCTAAGTATTTTATCTTCCCTAGGGTCAAAATCTTTAAAAAGTATTTTCGATTCTGATTTAGTGATTTTTTCAACCGGTTGCTTTATTGTATCGATCATAGTTAGTTTTTATAATACATTTATATTTCTGTATAAACTAACAATTTTATCCTGATAAGGTTCGGATAAGTGTTTTTGTAAATAGATTTTTAGAAAGATTGTTATTAAAACAGGAATGGTATAATTTAGTTGGGTGGTTAAAAGTTCATTATGTCCAAACAATATGAATAGCATCTCTGTCTAAGAAGACAATAAAATTAATAAAGAGTTTTATAGGAATAACATTCTAAACTAATTAAGAGCAAACCCGTGAGATAATTTTCGGTCTTTTCGACGTAATAGTGAGAACCCACGAGAAGGAATGAGGCTTTTTCGGTGAAAAAGCCAAAAACCAGAAGGTGTATTGCCATTCTGTAGGCTACTAAGTGAAAATCCGGAATAAAGTTAAGATGAATGTTCTAAGCTTAATCTTGTTTTGAAATAGTACGAGTTTTTGAATCTAAAAAAATGAACCCAAAAGTTTTTTATAAAAACTATAAGGGTTCATTTCGTAACTTTTTTTAAACAGTCAAATCATAAAGCAGAATAATATAAAGCTTTATGTCTGATCAAAATAATTTAAAACTTGAACCTGCACTTAAGCCGGACACTTTTTGTACCTGAACATCACTAAAAGAACTTACAATCGGTGAATTTCCATCGCTGTCGTAAAGAACGCGCCCTTGTCCATTAGCCATCCAAACATTTTTAGGATCGCCATAATCGTTTAGCATAAAATTGGCAAAATAAAGATCCTTTATGCCAGATGAAGTTAATGTTCCGGAAACTACCTGAATTATGTCTGCATTAGTACCACTGTTTGTGGCTGATATTTTAGCAAAAACGGTAAAAGTATTGTTTTTTCCAACCAATAGTCCTCCTAAACCGGTTCCTGTTTCAGGTCCGTTTTTATAATCCACTTTTAATTTGAGTGTTGAATTGTCCTGATCGTAATATTTTACATAAAAATCAGCAAAAGTATAACCAATCGCATAATCATTTGTGATATTTGTGTTTTTTAAAACAAATGGCGTAGCTTTGAAAAAAGTTCCTGTTGAACCAATACCTAAATTGGGAGGAGTGTTTCCAGTGTTAATGACCATACCAAGTGAAGTCATTTGATCAAGAATACTTTGAGGTACGAGACTATTAATGTCTTGTGTCAGACCGTTAGTTTGTATAACCGGTTTGTTTAATTCAAATAAATTACAACTGGTAAATACAAAAGAAAGCAAGAAAAAAATGGCATAAAGTTTTTTCATAAAATTTCTTTTTAAGGAGTTTATAATTTAAAAAGTTGATGAAATAGTTTTATATTATATTTCACAGGAATAATACTTTAAAGATTAAAATAAGAAATTTATCCTGTTACAATTTGAATCAAAATTGCTGTTTAAGAAATTATTCAAATACAAAAATAAGTCATATTTTGAAAAAATAAAATAAAAACAAACTTTTTAATATTTTTGCATAATTCAAAAGGTTTTAAAACTAAAAAACCTCAGCCGAACGGGTTGAGGTTTTTTATTGTCAATTATTTTCATCAATTAAATTGATTTTTTGTTCTATTAATTTACTTTCTTCTTTTAGTGCATCAATTTTTCGTTCCATTTCTTTTATTAAGCCATCTCCTTTCTTAGAACTTGTTGAAAAGAAACCAATATTGTTTTCATACGTGGCTATTTCAGATTTCAAATGTTCATACGAGCGCATAAGTTTATCGCGCTCCCTTAACATTTTATTTTCCCCTTTTCCACTGTTGGCTTTCAAGTTCGATTTGAAAGTATCCATTCTCCGATTTGAATTACTTGCATTTAGTATTTCAAATTGTTTATCAACTGCTTCGCGATATTCTTTGTAAACTTTATCCTTTTCCTTAAAAGGAACATGTCCAATGGTACCCCATTCGTTCATCAACGTACGCAAGATAGCTAGTGATTCAGTTGCGTTATCAGTTTTTTCAAAAGTGGATATTTTTACAATCAATTCTTTTTTTCTGGCAAGATTTTCACTTTCTACACTTTTTTGACTGGAAGAATTTTTGTTTTTCTGATCGAAAAAATAATCGCATGCTGTTATAAATCGCTTCCATAATTCATCTGAATATTTCTTTGCAACTGGTCCGATAGTTTTCCATTCCTTTTGAAGTTGAATAAAACTGTCGCCTGCTTCTTTCCAATTAATGCTATCTTTTAAAGCTTCAGCTTTTTCACACAATGCCTTTTTCTTTTCAGCATTTTGGGTTAATACGCCTTTAGTTTCAGTATAAAATTCAGCTTTTGCAGCAAAAAATGCATCGCATGCTTTCCTGTAACGATCAAATATTTTTTGATTTACTTTGCGTGGAGCAAAACCAATTGAACGCCATTCATCTTGCCAGCTAAGTATTTTTTTAGTGGCTTCATCCCAACTTTTATAATTGTTCAGGTTACTAAAATCGAAAGCTTCAACTTTTTCGCACATTGCAATTTTCAAATCCATATTTTCATCTTCCAATTTACGGATAGAATCAAAATAAGTTTGATGTTTTTTGTTAATGGCGGTTGATGCTTCTTTAAATCGGTTCCATATTTCATCGCGCATTTCGCGAGCAACAGGTCCTAATTCATGCCATTCTTCATGTAGTTTTTGAAGTTGTTGGAAAGCAGAAATAACATCTTCATCTTCAGCCAATTTTTCTGCAGCTTCGCAAAGTAAAGTTTTTGATTCGAGATTTTTTTTGAAATCATATTCTCGAAGCTCGTTATTGATCTTAATTAAATCCCAAAAAGATTCCTGATATAAATTATATTGTTTCCAAAGTTCTGTTGAAGCACTTTGTGGCACTTGTCCAATGGTTTTCCATTTCTGTTGTAATGATCTGAATTCGTTAATATGCGTAGAAACATCATCATTACTGCTTACCAAAACTTTCATTTGTTCTAATAAGTGTTTTTTCTGAATTAAATTGGTTTCTTTTGCTTTTTCCAATTGTGCCATTAAAGCAGCCTTTTTAGCACGAAAAATATTTAAAAGCGATTTGAAGGCTTCTTCAAGTTCATCTTTTGGTGATAGAAAATCAATTTCATCGCCTCCTTTATCAATAAAAATTCTCTTTAATTCTTCAATTTCAGATTTGATTTTTTTATAGAAAAGTTGCTTAATAATTTCCACTTCTTCTTTAACGGCATCTACATCTTTGTCTATAAGTAACTTTAGAGAATCAACCAATTCAGACTTAGTACTGAGATTATGATCTGTAGCAATTAACTGCACTTCTTCGGGTTGTTCTTCGACAATTTGTAAGCTTTCAATCGGGATTACATCAACTTCTTCGATAACAGCAATTACATTCTCTGTAAATTCTTCTTTCTCAGTGATTGTATCTTCTTCTATCACATTTGTTTCAATAATTACTTCATTAATGTTAGTTGTTTCAGTAATTTCGCTTGTAGCGTTTTCAAGATCCTTGTTTAAATCAAGTGGGCTCATTTTCAGTATTTATTTTTAAATTTTCAGTAGCAAATTAGCAAATGTGTGTGAATTTCAGTTGCTAAAAAAATGCAATGACAAAAATAGGTTATTTTTTTTAAATATTGTTAGCTTCAATCAAAAAACTTCGATAGAATAACGTTTTTATTTTACTCATTCTTAATTCTATGAGAAATATATGTGTTTGCCTGTTGTGCCGGATTAATTTGAATATCATTTATACTCACATGTGCAGGACGGGTAATAATAAATTCTACAGCATCGGCTATATCTTCGGCATTGAGAGGAGTAAGTCCTGCATAAACTGCTTTTGCTTTTTCTTTGTTACCATGGTAACGTACAATTGAAAACTCAGTTTCAGCCATTCCGGGTGATATCGAACTGACTTTTATACCATGATTTATCAAATCGAGCCGTAATCCTTTGGTTATTGCATTTACAGCATGTTTGGATGCACAATATACGCTTCCGGTTGGATAAACTTCAATGCCTGCAATGGATGAAATATTGATTATATGACCTGAGTGATGGGCAATCATTCCCGGAACAATGAGCTTAGTTATGTATATCAATCCTTTTACATTAGTGTCAATCATTTGGTCATAATCAGCTAATTCACTTTCTTGAAAAGTCGATGTTCCCGCAGCCAAACCTGCATTATTAATCAATAAATCTATCCTTCTAAAATTTTCAGGGATGGATTCAATTGCTTTTGAACAAGCTTCTTTATTTTGAACGTCAAAACATAATGCTAAAACTTCATTATTAAACTGTGATTGAAGTTCTTCTATCAATTCGTCCAAACGTTGTGAGCGACGACCAGTTATAATGAGTTTATATCCTAGACCAGCTAAACGTAATGCAATTGCTTTACCAAATCCCGAAGTAGCTCCTGTTATTAATGCTGTTTTCATTCAGTTCCTCCTTTTATATATTTCAAATTATGCCCCATACGGTTTTTTTTAGTTTGCATATAAAATTCGTTGTGTTCGTTAGGGATAATTTCGATAGGTACGTTTTCAACTATTGATAATCCGTATGCTTCTAAACCTATTCGTTTTACCGGATTATTTGACATTAAGCGAATTTTTGTAACTCCAATTTCACGAAGTATTTGTGCTCCAACACCATAATCACGTTCATCAGCATTAAAACCAAGATGCAGATTTGCATCAACTGTATCCATACCTTCTTCCTGCAACTTATATGCTCTGATTTTATTCATCAACCCTATTCCCCTCCCTTCCTGATTCATATATACTACAACTCCTTTTCCTTCTTTTTCAATAAGTTGCATAGCCTTGTGAAGTTGATCGCCACATTCGCAACGCATTGATCCAAAAATGTCACCGGTAGCACATGATGAATGTACCCTTACCAAAAGTGGTTCATCTTTATCCCATTCGCCTTTTATCAAAGCTACATGTTCCATCCCATTTGAAATTTGACGAAATGGTATAAGTTTAAAATCACCATATTTGGTTGGCATATTAACTTTTTCACCCATTTCAACAAGCGATTCTGTTTTTAATCGGTAAGCAATCAGATCTTTAATTGTAATTATTTTTAAATCAAATTTGTCAGCAATTTCCATTAATTGAGGCAAACGGGACATTGTTCCATCTTCGTTCATAATTTCAATTAAGGCTCCAGCTGGATATAATCCTGCTAAACGAGCTAAATCTACTGCAGCTTCAGTATGTCCTGCACGACGCAATACTCCTTTGGTGCGAGCACGAAGTGGAAATACATGTCCTGGACGGCCAAAAGTATCTGGAAGGGAAATTGGATCGGCTAATGCACGAAATGTAGCTGCACGATCTGATGCAGATACACCTGTTGAACAACCTTCGAGTTTATCAACGCTTACTGTAAATGGAGTAGAATGAATTGACGTGTTGTTAACTACTTGCATTCCAAGTTCAAGCTCATCGCAACGTTCTTCAGTAAGTGGTGCACAAACTACTCCACGTCCATAAGTAATCATGAAATTAATCATTTCAGGTGTCATCTTTTCAGCTGCACAAACAAAATCACCCTCATTTTCACGATCTTCATCGTCTATTACTATTATAAATTTCCCAGCTTTGATATCAATCAAAGCTTCTTCAATACTGTTTAAGTTAGATTTCATATATAATTAAGTTATTAATTAATAATGGAATTAAATCTGTTTCTTAGATTATTCCAATATTTTAAATATTGATCAGTATTTAATAAAGTAGCATCAACAACTGCCTTGTAAGTTAAAAAAATACCAATTGGCAATAATACAGCAGAACTAAGCCACATTCCCATATATGATGGCCATAAACTCTCCTTTGACATTTTATAACCGGTATTATCGATTATATAATAAAAAATAAACATTAAAACCGAAATTACTACCGGCATTCCTAATCCGCCTTTTCTGATAATAGCTCCAAGAGGTGCACCAATGAAGAAAAATATCAGACAAGCGAATGAAAGCGTGAATTTACGATGTCTTTCTATTTCATGACTTATAACATAGTCTTCAGATCCGGTTAACATCATTTTATTATACACAATTAAATTTTTCATTGTATTAGCTTTTTCCAATGCCATATTACTTATGCGTACCATCGATTCCTGATTAAGTGAAAGAAAAAACGAATCAGGATTGATAACCTTTTTGTTCTTTTTTAAAGAATTTACGATATTGTTTTTTGGCAATGTTTCCCTACCTAAATAATGCTTATCAACAATTTCTTTAGCCTGAACCGTACTAATTGAATTGGTAATTTTACTTACTGAATCTATGGATTGAGTGAGTTGTTTATAATTCTTACTTACATGTTTATCGGCAATTATTGATTCATCAAATCTATTAAATTCTGTATCAAAATCAAGTAACATTTCTTTTGTTTTGAAAGTTTCCCGTCGATAAGGAATGCTGTTTACCGAATTGTTTATTCGTTGACCTTTAAGATTTTCAAAACTTTCGCCATCATAAAGCGAAAGTAAAAGATATTTATTGTCTTCAGTAAATTGAATTTTGCCTGAATCGGCAACCATAACTTGTGCGTTATCAAATCCTTCTGAAAAATTATAAATCATCATATCTTTAAGCATATGATTATTTTTCCCCCGAACGTAAATATTATATCCATTTATTCCGGAATAAAACTCACCTACTGGTATATCTAGCTCTGGAGATTTTTGTTTGAGAGAGATTATTAATGTCCATAATTTGCTTTGTGAGATGGGTAACACATCATTTGAAAAATAGAATGCTCCTACACAAACCATTGATATGAAAATAATTAATGGACGCATGATTCGGAAAAGTGAAATTCCGGCTGCTTTCATTGCTGTTAATTCAAAGTTTTCACCTAAATTGCCAAAAGTCATTAAAGAAGCCAGCAAAATAGCAAGGGGTAATGCCATTGGAACCAAAGAGATGGTCGCATAAACAAAGAATTCAGCTAAAACAGACCAGCTTACTCCTTTCCCAACCAATTCAGCAACGTGTTTCCACAAAAACTGCATTAAAAGAATAAAAATGCAGATGAGAAAAGTCATCAAAAACAGCGTGAAAAAGCGTTTGAATATATATAAATCGATTTTTTTTATTTTAAACATGCTTTTTTTATCGAGCAACAAAATTAATTCAAAAAGTTCAATAATCAAGGATTTAAGATTAATTAGTTCATAGTTGTTTACAACCAGATATTAATTAACGATATTGAAGTGAGAAAGTTGATTAGCTATATTTAAAAACAAAGATTCACCTAACGACTATGTTAAATGAATCCTAAGTATTTTTTAAAAGTGTAACTAAAACTAAATGCCTGTTTTTCTTCTCAGTACTTCTATCTGTTTGTTCCATAACATAATTAAATCATCTTTCTCAGAAGGTTCTGCAAAATCTGTAATTATAATTTCCAAATTTCCAGTCACTTCCATTGATTCAATTTTAAATTCAAAAAATAATTCGGAATTAATATCTTCTTCCCATTGAAAACGAATAAATGAATTAAGTTTTGATTGGACTAAAGTTGCAGTTTGATCATTCTCGTCCCAAGCAAAAATATATTTATTACCGTGTACGGTAACTCCATCAGCAAACCATTCGGCAAGTCCAAGGGGTGTAGCAATCGAATTCCACAGCACATTAAGTGATGCCGTTTTTAACGGGTATTCAATTGTGAATTTTGTTTTTTTCATTAAGCTGTAGGTTTGTGTGCTAAATCTAATTGATCATAATATCGTTTATGTTCGCAATATAAACATTTTTGTCGGTAAATGCAAATTTTGATTGATTTAAATATTTTATTTGCTTTAAAAATTATTTATTTAGGCTTATTTTCTCAAAGCATAACGGCAATAATTGTCTTACATTTTTAATTTGAAAAATTTCTTTTGTGCCATAAAGTAAAATTGTAATATCCTTTTCAAACCTAATTTCAGTTTCGAGTAGTACCTGACGGCATGATCCGCAAGGTGTAATAGGCTCTTCTAAAAAAGAACCATTTGTAAATGCAACTATAGCAATTGCTTTAACCGGAATATCTGGAAATTGAGCATTGGCGAAAAACATGGCAACCCTTTCGGCACAAAGTCCTGACGGATATGCTGAATTTTCCTGATTGCTACCTGCAAAAATTTCACCGTTTTCAAGTTCAACCGCTGCGCCAACGTGAAAGTCTGAATAAGGAGCATAGGCTTTGATTACTTGTTCTTTAGCTTTTCTGATTAATTGTTGTTGAGATGAATTTAACTCATCGAACGTGTAAATATTTACGGAAGTTTCAATTATTCTATTTCTCATATTATTTTTTATTATTTTTTATTTAATTTAGTCGATAATGAAAACAGACAATATATGCATTCAATTTAACAAAATGTATATGATGTTGACAAAAATATAAAATTATCTAATCATAACCGACTTATTGATTAATTAGTTTTAAATTTGTAGCAAAATTATACAATAATTTTACATGATGAAATTTAAATTTAAACGGAGTTATTTTAGTATTTTCCTCTTTATTAATTTGTTAGGATTAGCTCAATCACAAAATAAAGCTTATCTCAATTATATTGACCAATATCATCAATTGGCTGAAAAACAGCAAAAAGAACATGGTATTCCAGCAAGTATAGTTTTATCTCAGGGTTTACTGGAATCAGGCGCTGGACAGAGTGATTTTGCTAAACAATCCAATAATCATTTTGGTATAAAATGTACTGATTGGTCCGGTGAAAAATTTTATCATGACGATGATCAGAAAAATGAATGTTTTAGAAAATACGATAAGGTACTTGATTCGTACGAAGATCATGCTTTGTTTCTTAAAAACAAACCACGATATGCTTTTCTATTTGATTTAAATCCCACAGATTATGAGTCTTGGGCTCATGGATTAAAAAAAGCAGGTTATGCAACTGACCCAACTTATGCTTATAAACTGATCTCTATCATTGAAACATATAATTTACATCGATTTGATTTAGGGCAAGACAATAACCATTCCATTGTTTCTGAACAGATAAGTTCAATGGGCTCCATATCAGCCATTACAACACATTTACTTTTTAAAGTAAATGGTGTTAAGTTTGTTACTGCTAAATCAGAGGATACATATGCTCAGATTGCAGATGAATTTAAGACAAGCGAGATCAGGATTCGTAACTTCAATGAAGTTGATGTTAATGAAGCATTGACTGAAGGAACTCGAGTATTTATTGAATCGAAAAAAAATAAAGCCAGTCGCGAATGTAAAACACATGTTGTTCCGGAAGGTGAATCAATGTATACTATTTCACAGGATTATGCAGTTAAGGTTACTAAACTTTATGAAATGAATAAAATTCCATTTACAGAAGGCGTAACAGTAAATCAAATATTAAAATTACGTTAAATTGTAAGGATTGTGCGAAAGAAAAATACAGAATTATTGAGTGATGTTATTCTTCAAGTGCTTAAAAACCAGCACTTGGAAAAGCCATTAAATGAAAAAAGGCTTATTGATGCATGGCCTGTTGTGTTGGGAAATAACATTTTAAAATATACTAGTGAATTAAGCATAAAAAATAAAATACTTTACGTAAGCCTTACTTCTTCAGTACTTAGGCATGATTTATTTCTTTCACGTGAAGAAATAAAAAAATCATTGAATAAACAAGTCGGAACGGATGTAATTGTGGATATTGTTTTCAGATAACAATAATTCCACGTATTAAATAGAATTATATAAATTTGACTCCTCACTATTATCTAATTCATGGATTACCGAGAACATCTTTTCCGCCCTCTTTCTAAGCGATTTGTGGATCATTTAGTGCTTGAGATATTTAAAAATCCTGCAGACTTTGGAATCATTTATCAACTGATTTTTGATAATGATGAAAAAGTTGCATGGCGTACAGCCTGGGCTTGCCAGAAAATAAGCGAAAAACATCCTGATTGGTTTTCAAATCATCAGGTAATTGAGCTTATTTCACTAACGCTTTCAACTACACATGGCGGATTGCAACGTGGCTGTCTGGCTGTGTTAAATAATATCTCATTACCTGATCCTTTTCAAGTTGAATTTTTAAATGCTTGTTATGATTGGATGCTTTCGTCAAAATCACCAATCGCAGTTCAAGCACTTTCTATGAAATATATAGCACGAATATGTATAGAAGAACCCGATTTAAAACCCGAATTTATTGCATACCTTGAAAGTATTAACTTCGAAGATTATTCTCAGGGATTTAAAACAGCACGAAAGAATATAATTAAAAAACTGAATATCAAATAGTTTTGTTTTATTAAGTGTAAGTAATTTTTAAAAATTGCACACTTTAACAACAAAAGTGTTACTTTTGCACACGATAGTGAAGCAGAAAAAACAACTGCTTTTACCATTATAAGTTTAATTTAAAAAAAGTTTTTATGACTTTAAAGAAAAACATTCTGGCATTACGACAAAAAAAGGCAATTGTTGAAAAGGGCGGAGGCGACAAAGCCATTGAGAAACAAGTAGCAATGGGCAAAATGACTGCCCGTGATCGTATTCTTGCGTTGTTGGATGCCAATTCATTTCACGAATATGACCTTTTCGTGGAACATGAAGAACGCAATTTCGGAATGGATGACAAAGTATTGGCAGGTGATGGTGTAATTACCGGAACCGGAACTATACACGGCGCTCCAATCTGTATTTATGCACAAGACTTTACTGTTATGGGTGGTTCGTTAGGACTTAAACATGCCCGTAAAATTACTAAAATCATGGATCATGCACTTCGTATGAAAGTTCCATGTATCGGAATCAATGATTCAGGCGGTGCTCGTATTCAAGAGGGTATCGGAGCATTGGCAGGATATGGAGAAATTTTTTACCGAAATACTATGGCTTCGGGAGTTATTCCCCAGATTTCAGTAATTTTAGGTCCTTGTGCAGGCGGTGCAGTTTATTCTCCTGCTTTGACCGATTTCGTATTTGTAGTTGAAAACATTTCTAAGATGTTTATTACCGGTCCGAATGTAATTGAAACAGTTTTAGGTGAAAAAATTTCACAGGAAGATTTAGGGGGAGCTCGTGTTCATGCTGAAATTACCGGAAATGCTCATTTCTATGCATTAAGTGAAATGGAATGTTTCGAACAAATTAAAGAACTGGTATCTTTGGTTCCTCATAGCAACCAACAAAAAGCTGCCCGAGTAGAACCTAAAGAACCAAACTCGAAGAAAAATATTGAAAACATTATTCCGTCTGACCCTAAACAACCTTACGATGTTCGTGAAGTTATTCTTGCGTTGACTGACGACTCAAAATTCCTTGAAGTTCATGAGCTTTGGGCGGCAAATATCGTTATAGGGTTTGGACGTTTAAATGGTGAAACAATTGGATTTGTTGCAAATCAGCCAATGTATTTAGCCGGTGTATTGGATTGTGATGCTTCTGATAAGGCAGCTCGATTTATTCGTTATTGTGATGCATTTAATATCCCGATTATTACCCTTGAAGATATGCCGGGTTATTTGCCTGGTGTAGATCAGGAACATGCGGGTGTAATTCGTCACGGAGCTAAAATGCTATACGCATATTCAGAAGCAACTGTACCAAAAATTACTGTTATTCTTCGTAAGGCTTATGGTGGTGGTTATATTGCCATGAATTCACGTCATCTTGGTGCTGATTTTATGTTGGCTTGGCCAAGCGCAGAAATTGCCGTAATGGGACCAGAAGGTGCAGCTAATATCATTTTCCGTAAAGAAATTATGGAAGCCGAAGATGAAGATGCAATGCGTCAACAAAAGGTACAGGAGTATATTGAGAAATTTGCAAATCCATTTGTAGCTGCCTCAAAAGGTTATATTGATGCAGTAATTGAACCACTCGAAACCAGAGATATGTTATTACATGCTTTGGAAGTCTCTAAAAATAAGGATGATTACCGTCCGGCAAAAAAACATGGAATTCCTCCATTCTGATTTGAGATTTATTTATACAATTTACGTACAGACAATGCATGCCTTGTCTCTAACTAATAAAATATGGAAACAGAAAAACAGGAATATGTAGATTTCGCCATCACGGCACGAAAATATAAAACTCTTTTAACAAAAAAATATTTGAATCGAAAACCGTGGGTAAATCCAAGTGCTTTTGAGATTCAGTCAATAATTCCGGGAACAATTCTGGAGGTTTTTGTAAAAGAAGGTGATATTGTTGAAGAAGGAGGACCACTTTTGATTTTGGAGGCAATGAAAATGCAAAACAGAATTCAAATGCCATTCACTGCCCGGATTAAAAAAATCAATGTTGAAGTTGGTGCAAGAATTCCGAAAGATTCCCTGATGATTGAACTCGAAGAAGTTATCGATTAAGTCGAATTCTATTTTTTAAAATTCCCCTGATGCAATAAAGATTCAGGGGAATTTTTTATTTAAAAATCAGTTATTTTATTTTGCTTGTACAGGAATCGATGCGGGAGCTTCTGTATAATTAAAACCCTGAATTTTCAACATCTGTATGGCAAAACGTTTTCCAAGTTCGCGCATACCCTCCGTATTAAAATGAAACTGATCTCCAGAACCTTTTACTCCTTTTGATGAAATAATGTAAGAGTTCGGAAGTACTTTAGGAAGGTTTGGCAAAATTTCAGTATTAAATGCTGCACAAACTCCATGTTCTTCGGCACTCTTTAATTCCCCGGCTAAAAATGGTACATCTTTAGGCTTGAGATTCAAATCTTTCATCAAATTATCGTAAATTCCTTTCACTTTTATTGGCCAATTTTTATCTGTTGAGTTAGATTCGCCCTGATGAATAAGAATTCCTTTGATTACACCGTCTTTCTGAGCAATTTTTGCCATATCTACCAGACGTTTATAAGGATTACCTTCATATTGTTTGCAAATGTTTTGCATCCAGGTTGCAGCGCTGTCAAGATAGGCTTTATAACCATCTTTTTGCCACAATTCAATTTTTGCACCGGCCACCGAAACATTGATAACTCCCACTCTGTATTCTTTTGGTAGATTTGCGACCATTGTACGACCAAAAAAGTCAACCGGACCCATTGCGTTTTCAGGGCGGTTAATAGGTGGAGTTGCAATATACCAATTGCCCATTGTACGGTTAAGTCTGGGGTTATCAACTGCAGCAAGCATCTGGAATCTTTCGTCTACCACTTTATCCTGTTCTTCAGGACGGGCACCGGCTTCCATATTAGATTGACCAAAGCAGAGATAAATGAAAAATTTAGGATCAGGCTTTTTATCCTGAGCAAACGTTCCCACAGAAGTGATAAATAGAAATACCACTAAAATTAAACCAAGTTTTGTTTTCATAAGCATTTTGATTTTTATTATTAAGAATAATTATATGTGATTAAATATATTTTTTTGATTAAAGGAATAATCCACGGATTTATAAATGATTATCGAATACCGATAGTATTTAGTTCGATGGAGTAAATGTTTTTTCCAGCTGAAATATAGAGAGTATTCATTTTTGGTCCGCCAAAAGTACAATTGGTTGTAGTTTCAGGGACTGGAATGGTTGAAATTGTTTTTCCATCGGGTGCAAAAATTCGTACACCACCTTTAAAGGTAACATATAGATTTCCTTTTTTATCAATGGCCACTCCATCAGCGCCTGAATTTGTTCCCGAACTGGCCGGAAGTTTAGCAAATGACCTTTTATTACTGATAATTCCGGGTGCAATAACATCATAAGCCCAGATATCTATGCCATCCCAATCACCGATATACAATGTTTTTTCGTCGGGTGAAAGGATAATCCCGTTTGGCTTTTTCATATTGTCAATGAGCAGGATGATTCCCTTTTTGGGTGAAAAGTAATATACACCATTAACCGGTTGTGGTTTCACGGCATTCCATGTGGGGTCGGTGAAATAGATTCCGCCTTGTTTATCAACATCCAAATCGTTGGGCATATTGAAATCTTTCCCATTAAATTTACTCACAATTGTATCTTTGTACTTTCCATCGAGTGACATTGTGGCAATATATCCCGCCCCAGCCTGATTTACACACACTATAAGCAGTTGACGTTTATTGTCGAAATACATTCCATTGGCATTGCGTGATGCATTGTTCAAAGTAGTTTCGATTCCGTCTTTCAACCGATTAACTGAATGTCCTAATTTACCTGTTGTTGCGCCGTTAATATCGTTGAAATAAAGTCCATTTTTTCCAGTCCAGGTGACACCTTCCAGAAACGAATAGTTTCCTGTTGTTATTTTCTTTACAGTGGCACCGGTTGGTACTATTTCTGTATCCTCAATGATTCTTTCATTCATGAAGGAACAAAATATTAGCATTAGGCAAACAATTATTATTCCTGAATATGATTTTATTTTCATTAGAAGACTCTGAATTTTAAGATTATAACTATAAAGACTCTTTTCGAAAACATATTAATTAGAAACCAATGTAGTAATACTTTGAGCATTCAAATTAATAGAAAAATTGCTGCTAGTAACCGGAAGAACCGAAAGTGTTACTATACTATTTGTACTTGATGTTTCAATAGGAGTTAAAGATGTTATGCTTCCATTTTGAATCATAACTGGTTGTTTTACAGAGAATGTATTTGAATTGATAACTACAATGATAGTTTTGGTTCCGTTTTTATATGCACTTAAATAAACATTGGCATAAGGATTTGGAGATATAGAAACTCTTTTAAACCCCGGTCGAATCCATTTTGCAAATTGAGCAATCGCACATCCATTTTTGGTAATAGCGTTATTGGAATTAATCAAATTACAGGTGCTTCCATTCAACGGTAACATCCACCACCAAACATAAGCATTCATGTTAGTGCACATGCAGTCGTTTATTTCTTTGGCTACTTTTAGAGCTTCAGTGATGTTATTATTCGCATTATCATAATAATGTTCGGTCATCCATATTTTTTTGCCCTTATTTATAGCATTGGTATAGGTGAAAGGAGTTCTTCCATATAAGTGACCACCCACGTATGAAACATTAGCACAAGCAGCAGCATCATTCAGTGCGGGGTCGGTAATAGCAGTGTTTAACCCTAAACTTTCGCCAATCATAAACGGGTAACCAACTGTAGGTGCATTTTCCTTAGTAAACTTAGCTATTTCATCACCTGTCCATGAACACGATTCATAATCTGGTTTCCAATCGGGTTCATTTTGAATGGAAATAGCTGTCAATGTTACTCCTGCCGCTTTAATATAATCTCCAAAGCTTTTCAGATAAAGTGCATAAGCATTATATTTTGTGGAATCTACTCTTCCCTGAACAACGTTATTATTAGTTTTTAAAGATATTGGGGGTGACCATGGCGAAGCAAAAACCTTAGCACCTCTGGCATTTGCTTTTATAGCATTCGACTTTTCATCGTTCCAATTATTGTTAGGATCAATTCGTAACCGACAAATACTTAAACCCATTTGAGAGCTAACATTATTTCCAAAAAGTATATCGGCCTGAGCATCTGATATGGCTCCATTCCAGGCTGTGCTGCCTCCAAATCCGTCAATAACCTGTTGTTCGTTTGATAAATCTAAAATTGCATTATTGCCTGTAACAGTAGGTGTATTATCCGGTATAACTTCGGGTGGGATTATGATAGGATCTTGTTCTTTTTGAGCACATGATAACATGAAAGTGATTGAGACAAAGGCAAGGTAAATTAGTTTTTTAGTGATTTTCATAAAATATATTTTGTAAATTATCAGGTTGTTTTTTTATTTAGTAGTTATTTCTTTCAATTTATTAAAAAACATCTTTTTTCTTTCCGAATTAATGCCCCAATCTACCGGTACGCTTTGATAACCGTCTTCAAATCCTTCATTCTTCATTCGATAATCGAAATAACCCCATGAAGCATATGATTTAACTGCTTCAACAAAGTTACACGATTCGGAATCGAAATTGAAATGATCGTCTTCGTTAAAAACAATAGGTTTGGATTTGTATCCTTTTACTTTTCTGGTCGATTCGACAAGTTGCGTTATTTGTGCCGGATTATTTAAGCCATTGCCATGTATTAAAATATAATCTGATGCTTTAACAACAGATGAATCAGGAACGCTTCCACCGCCGTAACTTGTAGAAACAAGTAAATGATATCCGTTCTTTTTCGTATGTTGCACTCTTTCAATTAATTCACTTACTCTTGCTGGTTGAAGTATTTTGTGAGTGTACGATATATTACATTCATTATTTATTTCAATCAGAATATTCTTATATCCTTTTGTAAGTATCCAATTGGTAATATTATCGGTAGCATGAATAATTGCTTGTTCATTTTCCAGATTCTGAGCCTGACCAAAATAAAAATAACCTAGGATTACTACCATTTTTAGTTCATCGGCTTTATTTAATATCTTTTCAAGTCGGTTAATGTAATCCGTCCTTAATTCACCTTTCTCGTCAAAAGCAGAATTGATCCAACTACTATTGCCATAACCTACCGGGCTGCCACCCTGAAGATTAAGCGTAAATGCAAGCAAGCCGAATTTACGCCACTCCTCCATGTGAGATACAAATTCATTTGTATTTCTGTCAGCATCCCAGGTTTTCGTGTCAGGATAAACAAATTTCTCTCTCGTTTTAGGGTTCAAATCATCAAAAATTCCCTGAACCATTCTTGAGTTAAAGAGCAAACCTTCAATTTTATTATTCTTCCAATATCTGCCTTTATAGGTTATTTCACCATTAATAAAAAACTGATTTTCTTTAATGGCAACTTTGGTTCTAACTTCATTTTTTGCGAATGAAAGTAATGTAAATGCAAGTAAAAAAAGGACTAATTTTAATTTCATGGTATGTAATTTTAAGAGTCTCCAAAATAAGGAGTCTGAAAAAGATGAGTTTATTGACGTAATATCTAAAATAGTTATAAGACCCACAAACGTACAAATTCCACAGATATTACACAAGTAAGTAAAGAAATTTATTTCAAAAAAAGGCCTCACAAATTAGTGAAGCCTTTAATAAATCTACTTATAACTTAATACGCTCTGGCAAATATCACCCGTTGCGCCGATGGCTTTCCGGTAACCATACAAACGCCGGGCGTTGTATCACCATCCAACGGAATACAACGGATAGTGGCTTTGGTATCATCCTTGATTTTTTCTTCTGTTTCGGATGTTCCATCCCAGTGGCAGAGCAGGAATCCGCCTTTTTCAATTTCCACTTTAAACTCGTCGTACGAATTTACTTCGCGGGTTACCGATGCACGGTAATCAACTGCCTTTTGGAAAATGTTTAACTGAATGGTTTTCAGTAAGTCGTTTATATAACTTTCAATGCCTTCAATCGAAACCGTTTCTTTGGTCAAGGTATCACGTCGGGCAACTTCCACCGTTCCGTTTTCGAGATCACGCGCACCCATTGCCAACCGTACCGGAACGCCTTTCAATTCATATTCTGCAAATTTCCATCCCGGTTTTTTATTGTCGTTGTTGTCGTATTTAAATGAAATGCCTAATGCTTTCAGTTTCAGAATAATTTCGTTCACTTTTTCGCTGATGGCTGCCAGTTGTTCGTCGTTTTTATAGATTGGCACAATCACCACCTGGAAAGGAGCGAGGTTAGGAGGGAGCACCAACCCGTTATCGTCGGAGTGTGTCATAATCAACGCACCCATCAATCGGGTGGAAACGCCCCACGAAGATGCCCATACATAATCCAGTTTATTGGTTTTATCCACAAATGTTACATCAAACGCTTTGGCAAAATTCTGTCCGAGGAAATGTGACGTTCCGGCTTGTAATGCTTTTCCATCCTGCATCAATGCTTCGATACAATAGGTTTCCAACGCACCGGCAAAACGCTCGTTGGCAGATTTGACTCCTTTAATGACCGGAACAGCCATAAACCGTTCAGAAAAATCGGCATAAATTTCGAGTATCTTTTTTGTTTCTTCAATCGCTTCGGCTTCTGTGGCGTGAGCTGTATGGCCTTCTTGCCAAAGAAATTCAGTGGTACGAAGAAATAACCGCGTACGCATTTCCCAACGAACCACATTGGCCCATTGATTTACCAAAATTGGAAGATCGCGGTAGGATTGAATCCAGTTTTTATACGTGCTCCAGATAATGGTTTCTGACGTTGGGCGAACAATCAATTCTTCTTCCAGCTTAGCTTCAGGATCAACAATCAGTCCGTTTCCATTTGGGTCGGCCATTAGCCGGTGGTGAGTCACTACGGCACATTCTTTAGCAAAACCGTCAACATGCTCGGCTTCCTTGCTCAAAAACGATTTAGGAATAAACAGCGGAAAATAAGCGTTAACGTGACCGGTTTCTTTGAACATGCGGTCGAGTTCGGCTTGAATTTTTTCCCAAATGGCGTAACCGTAGGGTTTTATCACCATACATCCGCGTACCGCCGAGTTTTCAGCCAGGTCGGCTTTCAGTACTAAATCATTATACCATTGCGAGTAATTTTCGCTGCGCGAAGTCAGTTCTTTTGCCATATTTTTAATTTACGATTTTCAATTTACGATTTATGATTGCAACATAACCAGTTAGCTAATTAACGATTAACCAATCCCCAAACAGGAGTGCAAAGATAATCAATTTTCAGTAAATCTACCCAACAAAATGGGAGCTCAACATCAAGTCAAGCTCTCATTCATATTATTTATACCAGCTAACTTCTTGCAGTTTACTGCTTGCTGCTTGCTGTTGTTTTTATCCAACTTGTAATGGCTTCCAACGCCACCGGTGAAATAGTTTGTTCTATTTCCGCATATTCGGCAGGTAATCCGGTTTTGCATTCCTGGAAAAGATGATTTAATCCGGGCAATTCTTTTACTTTGAATTGGTTATTGCCACCTTTTTTTAGCGCATTTTCAATAGCTGGAAGATTTATATCTGCCGGAACCTGCAAATCTTTGCTTCCGTTTATAGCCAGTATCGGACATTTCACTTTTTCCAGCGTAGGAGCGGGGTTATAGCGAATAAAGTTGAGCATCCAGGGCGTCATCAACTGCGAGAGTTGTAATTCTATAATATCATTGATGGATTTACCTTCGAGAATATTCAGCTCGGGAAGTTCTTTGCTTTTGGTAATAATGTAATTCCGAATTTTTGCTTTTAAAGTATCGGTATTGGCAAACTTATCCACCATTTTGTAAATCTCGGTATTCAGTTCTTTAGTCGTTTTCAGTTCACTTTCTTTCATTCCCGAAGCACGTCCGATAAGTTCCTGCTGACGTATCAGCAGTTCACTTCCCGGAATAGCTGTTCCGGCCATCATTACGATAAAACTTACACTCTTGTTTCGTGCAGCAACCATGGGAGCAATGATTCCACCTTCGCTGTGACCAATCAGTCCAATATGTTTCACTTCAATTTCCTGGCGGGTTTTCAAGTAGTCAACGGCCGCTTCAACATCAGTGGCAAAGTCGTTTGTGATTGCTGTTTTGAAATCACCTTTCGAAGCAAAAGTTCCACGGTCGTCATATCGTAAAACGGCAATGCCATTTCGAGTCAGGTAATCGGACAAAATAAGAAACGGTTTGTGTCCCATTAGTTCTTCGTCGCGGTTTTGTGGTCCGCTACCGGTAATTAAAACCACCACAGGGAATTTGCCATCTTTCTTTGGAAGAGTCAGTGTTCCTGCTAACGTGATGTTTGCTTTTGAATTGCTAAAAGTTACGTCTTCGGAATAATAAGAATACGGTTTTACAGGTTCTTGCGGACGTTTTAATTCCACTTTTTCGATGGCTGCCCGGGTTAAAACCAATGGGAATGATTGTCCTCCTTGTTTAAAAGTCCCGGTTACTTTGCCCGAATCAAGTTTCCCCACATATTCAATGCCAGCTGATGCCATTTCCACTGTCAACGTATTATTCTCGAACCGGGTTTTGCTCATGGGTAGATTTTTAGCTCCCTGGTCGGGGCTATCCATCAAGGTTGAATAAGTATTTTCTGTTTTTGAAACATGAAGAACCAATCGCAATTGCATACCGCCTACTTTTAGCTTTCCATTCCAGTCGCCGGTAATATCGCTGGGATTTGTTGATTCTACTTTTGTCGAGGCCAAGACAGGTGCAGTTTCAGTTCGTGTCAAAACAAGTGGGAATGATTGTCCGCCCTGATTAAATGTTCCGGTTAAAACACCTGCATTATCAAGCGTTCCGGTGTATTTAATTCCGGCAGTAGCCATTTCTACGATTAATTTGTTATTTTCAAAAGTGGCTTTACTCATTGGAATCCCTTTTGCTCCCTGATCGGGGCTGTCCATGGTTGCCGTTAATCCGGCATCGATTTTGGTAACATGAAACACTAAACGCAATTGTACTGCACCTACTTTAAGTGCACCGTTCCAGTCACCGGTTATATTCTGACCAAAAACAAATGTTGCGAATAACAATGACAGACTGATTAATAGATTTTTTTTCATTTTGATATACGTGTTTATTTGGTTGAGTTTATTCTTGATTTAATTTTTTCAAATGCTTCAATGGTTGATTGATGGTATTTTAGATTGAAATAGGTTAAATTACCATTCTTCTGGATCAGTTGAACAAAAGGAGATACATTGAAATTAATAAATAAGCTTGCACTTCCGATATCTTTTAACTTGAAATATCCTTTGCAAACCTTTCCTAAGGCAAATCCATTTGTTCTCATTTCAATGCGAGGCATTTTGCTAATAGTATCAATAGCCTCAATATCAATATAATTAATGGATGAACCATAAATTCCACTTATTTTAAATTTATCCTCTTTCAAATCAATTTTTATAGATTGATATCCATACAAACATAAAAGACCAATAACTGTTAATGTAATGCATATGCCATAAAAATTGCTTCTCGAATTAGAGTTTGGAGAATATGTGGGTTTTTCATCAATGGTTTGTGTTGTTTCCTTAATTCTCATAATTAATTCAGAAATGTCCTTTGATTTATTTGTGCCTATTCTCACAACTTTATCCGTATCCTTAAACGTTATTTCAATTGCATTAAAACCTGAAATATTATAAAGCCAACCTTTTGGAATTTTATGAATTCCCAAACCATAAATAAATGAATTTTTCACCGGTTTACACGATGCGATTTCAGCTATTTCGTATGATTTTCCAATAATGCCGATTCCAAGCTTAAATGAAATATTCGTATCATCAATAATAATGGTCAACTTATAAAACACAAGCAGACAAGCCGAAAATATCAACACAAGAAGTGCATATGCATATGTTTCCTGATCAGGTATGAAATCATGTTTGATTAACAAGATTACAAATACGATTAAGAATGCAGACATTATTAATCCTGTAAATGTACCGGATTGAGTGAATTTTTTAGTTTCCATTATATTCTTACTTAAAAGAGTTTGTCGCTAAATTGACAGCTATAATTGATTACAATACAAAGTAAATAAGGAGCTTTGAAATAGCTTCCGAACCCAAAATGGCTATAATAAAAGCTGTCGTAAGTTTACTTCCCTTTGTTCCGCACGATATTTTCAGTGCGTTATACATCAGAGTGATTGACCAAACAAGTACGGGTACAGATAGAATCATCATCAAAAGAAAGGATGTAGAACTCAAAATAACCATAGGATTTTTCATAATCTCGTTCGTATCGGGCATTTTAGTGAAAAATCCTACAATTGCCAAAAGTATAAACGGAGCTTTACTGAGTGTCATAGTTCCTAATATGTCGATAAACCGGAAACCTTTTGAGATAATCAAACCCGCAATCCACATTACTAAAACCAACGTCAACATGCTTATTCCTAAATATCCAAACGATTGGAGCATGGTTTCTTCCTTAACCAGATGACTGTCAATCACTCCGTCGAAAATAACATTGCCAAATCCCCCAATAACTCCACTGAGTATTAAAAATACTAAACCAAGCCAGAAAGCTTGCCAACCGGCAATTCGTGTAAACGGATTAAAAATTAATTCGAAAAATTCCTTACTTTTCATCCGTTTTAATTTTAGTTATTATATCGTTAAGCATATTTCGAACGGTAGGGTAGCTCAGCTTCAGCTCTGAGGACATTTCTTTCAAACTTCCACTATTAATGACAAAGCGAAGTATAAATTGCTGATCGATTTCGGGCAATAATGCCAGTAAGGGCAAGTCGTATGAGCCAGTCACTTCGGTTTGGCAATTCTCGCATTTCAGACATTTCACTTTTAGTTGCGCTTGACAACTCGGACAATTAGTTGGTAACATGTTATTGAAATTATATTTCGCAAAAGTAATGTATGTTTTCATATATTCCAAATATTGTTCAATAATATTTAGCTTCAGTTCAATAATATTTATGTATTAACCATATTATCGATTAACTAAAGTTTAGCTTTTAGATGATTTCTACCTTGTGAAGTAAAAATAATACTAAGTAAAAAAATAATCAATTTTAATTTTAATTCTAATCTAAATCTAATAATTCCAAAAACCCAAAACAATTCCGACGAACACTATGTTTCAGCAATGAATTTCAAAAGGTAGATAATTTAAAACCAATATAAATTTTTGAATTATGTCAAAAGAGAAAGAACCTAAGGAAAAATCAAGCAAAAAAACACCTTTGAAAAGCTTGAAAGAGAAACGGGCCGAAAAAGAGGCTAAACGGAATGAGAAAAATAAAGTTAGGGTACTATGATTTTTAAAAGAAAAATTTACCCCGCATAATCAGTCTTAAAAAGGCTGAAATTTTATACAACCCTTCTTCCGTGGTCAAAAAAACCAGGTTGAAGGGTTGAGTTTTAAAAATTGATATGAAAGTTATTAATAATTTGACAATTTCTTAAATTAAAAATAGATTTTGGTAAAAACCGGAATCAAAATCATTAAATTAAAACAATCATTATGAACACAAGTAAATTAATACTCGGCGTTTTAGCTGTAGCAGCCACAGGTGTAGTTATAGGAATGTTATTTGCTCCCGTAAAAGGAGCTGCTCTTCGTAGGAAAATCAGAAGAGAAAGTGAAAAGAGAATGGATGATGTAAAAGAAAGACTCAGCGGAGTTGCGGATGATTTGTCGCAGAAGTTTGAAAAAGTGAAAGACAATGTGTCCGACTATGCACAAAAAACGATGAATAAATCCGAAAAAGTGAAAACAGCGGAAAGCAATTAATCAACAAAAGTCCTTATTTGTGATTTTTATACTTCAAAAGGCGATGAAGTAAATTACATTACATTAAAAAGGTAAACCCTATAAGACTGTTAAATAATTAATGTCTTAGTAAGTTTGCTCCGAAAATTCACTCGTGATAAATTATTATTATCGGTATTTTCGGGGCATTTTTTATATATAAAATAGAGACGGTTAACCCGTAATCATATAACCAAACAACAAACAATAAAATGACGGCAACAGAAAATTTAATCAGCGAACATAAAGATATTATTGAATTACTTGGTATTATGAGTAAAATCTCAAACAAAATACAACTTAATGAAGTGTTTTATACGAGTGATATAGAAGATATTATTGATTTTTTAAAGCACTTTATCGAAAAAAGTCATCATAAAAAAGAGGAAATTTTTTATCCACTTCTTTCGACGACTGAAATGCCAAACGATAGAGCAGAATTAAGCGTAATGCTTTACGAACACACATTGGCACGAAATTATTTGAAAGATATCAATAGTTGTATTATTAACTGCAAAATCGGGAATGCATTTTCACAGGAATTACTAGCTGAAAGCATGATGAAATATGTTGTTTTGATCAAAAACCACATTAATAAGGAAGAAAAAATTATATTCCCGATGGCTAATAAAGTATTAACTGAAAATGAACAGACAGAAATTAACCGGCAATTTGAAAAAATTGAAGAAAAGATAATAAACCATGATTTGCATGAGCATTATCGCCGATTGCTCAATAAATTAAAATCGAAATATTCGGATATTGAAAGAATATCAATATAAATCTCTATTCTTAACGTATAAGTGAGTGCGGGTCTTTTTATGACCAAATGAATCGGCTTCTATCAAATTAGAAATCCTAATTAGATGGGAGCTGTTTTGATTTAAGTAAAACATTGTTTTTTATCTAACATTCATCATTTACACTTCTTTGAATATAAACAATTTATCCTTTCTGACACACTTTATTGAATAGACCCGTGTCGGTGGTAATATATCTTTAGTGGTAGTACGACTTTAAGCCGTTCTACCACTTTTCGTTTAAGATTTTACGAGAATTTGTTCCGGTATTAATTGGAAGTGTGTATATTTGCAAAGTGTTTGTAATACATACCTACTGCAAATTAAATTTAAACTAAATAATATGCCTGAGATAAGCAGATTTTATGGTATAGTTGTTTATATGTTTTTCTACGATCATAATCTACCTCACTTCAAAGTAAAGTATGGTGAATTTGAAGCAAACATATTGGTAGAAAATGGCAATTTGCTTAATGGCAATTTTCCGTTGAGTAAACTTAAATTAGTTCAGGCATGGGCTGAAATTCATCAAGATGAATTGTTAGATATGTGGTCAAACAAGAACTTTCACAAAATAAATCCTCTGCAATAATGATACGGGTAATAGAAATAATCGGGAAAACTTCCTATACATTAGTTTGTAAATTCAATAATGGTTTAGTTAAAAAATTAGACATTTTACCTATAATCGAAAATCACAAACACATAGACGGAGTGCAAAATCTATTAAATGAATCAACATTTAATACGGTTAGAATTGGAGAATTTGGAGAAATAGTGTGGGATAAGATTGTAAAGAGTTCACAAAACGGTGAAGAAATATATTGGGATTATGATATATCATCTGAGTATGCTTTTGAAAACTCGGTTGCAGTAGAATTTCCTTTTACAATTGCATCCTAAGTATTTAAAGAGACATATGATCGCGCAGATTTTCAATCTGTTCGAAAAAAACGAGATAGAATATCAGGGGTTTGTATTATTCCGCTTTACTTTCCGTTCCCTCCACCAATCGTTTGATATTGGGAATGTGCATCAAAATAATTAAAACGGAACAAGCTAATAGATAGTAGAAAACAAAACTGATTTGTACATAGATAATTTTTACAAAACTACATATTTCGTTATAAAATCAATCAACCAACCCGGATACATTCCCAACACCAAGATTGCAATGGAGATAAATGCCAGAGTCAGTTTTCCAAGAAAGGCAATGGAAGGCAATTCGGTATTATTGGCTATAGAAAACATAGTATTAATAACCCGCAGGTAATAATACAAACCAATAACACTGTTGATAATCATGGCAAAAACCAGAATCATTAACCCCGCTTTCATACTTTCAAGAATCAAATAGAATTTGGCAATAAAACCGGCTGTGATCGGAATTCCGGCCAAGGACAACATACAAAGTGTAAGCACAGCGGCGGTCCAGGGGTTTTTCCAAAAGAGACCTTTGAAATCAATGATTTCCTCCATTTCAAAGTCTTTTGTGGAGAGTAAAGAAATTACTCCGAAGGCACCGATGGTGGTTATGAAATAAGTGATCAGATAAAAAACAGAGGATTGAATGCCATTGTTACTTCCGGTTAGAAGAATGATTATCAAATAGCCCATATTGGCAATGGATGAATAAGCGAGGAGCCGTTTGATATTTTTCTGCTGAATAGCTAGTATATTTCCTACAAACATAGAAAGAATGGCAATTCCGGAAATGACTATGAAAATGGATTGGTTTTCAAATCCTTTTATATTAAAGAAGAACCGGATAAACACTGCCATAACAGCCCCTTTCGAAACGGTGGCAATATACGACGAAACAGGAGCCGGCGCACCCTGATAAACATCGGGAGTCCACATGTGAAATGGAACCAAGGCCAGCTTAAACCCTATTCCGACCAACATCATTCCAAAACCGTAAATAAATAAGGGTGGTAATTTGACCAGATGAGTCATTGCAGTAACGATGGCAGAAAATTCCATGGTTCCAAAAGTCAAATAGATCAATCCCATACCAAAGAGTAAAAAGGCTGAAGAAACCGAAGCCAGTATCAGGTATTTAATTCCCGCTTCAATGGAACTGTTTTTCGATTTTTCAAAAGCGATGAGAATGTACAATGAAAGTGTCAGTGATTCAATTCCCAGAAAAAGAAGTATAAAATGATTGGCAACAGCCAGCAAGGAAGCTCCCAATGTCGAAGTGAAAATAATGATGTAATATTCTTCCCGGATTCCATCCAATTGTTTCAAATAATTATATGAAAGGAGCGTGACCAGCAAAGCCGAAATAAGAATAATCCCAAAGAAAAACAAACTATATCTGTCGATAATGAACAAAGGAGCAATGGAATGAGGAATAATTGGAAGAATGTAGAAAATTGATGCAATGGCAGCAATAAAAGCCAACACAGAAAAGCCAAACACAACTTCATAATTCCTGTAAATAGAAATTACAATCATGATGATAATAGCCGCCATGGCCAGTATCATAAAAGGAGTTAAGCTCAAAAAGTCAGTATTGGTCATAAGTGAGGTTAATTAGTTGATTGGTTGATTAGTTAATTAGTTATTGGTTGATTTGTTATTGGCACATTATCAAATTGATTCATTAGCATATTATCATCTTTAGTTTTATCAGGATGATTTTCAAGTGTTTTCAGCAATGAAGGTTTGGCTACATCTAAGACCGGTTGCGGGAAAAGTCCAAGCATAACGATGATTATGACCAGCGAAACCGAAACAACTTTTTCACGCATACTTAAATCGTTCATTTTCCAATCGGTGTTTTTCTTGCCAAAGAATACTTTTTGCAAAATCCTTAAGGAATATAGTGTGGCGGCAATCAATCCCACACAAGCCAGAACAGCCATTAAAATATTGGCTTTAAAAGCGCCGATTAAAATCAACAGTTCAGCAATAAAGTTTCCCAATCCGGGCAAACTCAACGAAGCCATGGCGAAAATCAACCCTATTGCACCCATAAACGGAACTTTTTCCCACAGTCCGCCCATTTGATTGATGTCGCGGGTATGAATCCGTTCCGAAAGTTGTCCTGCCATGATAAACAATGCTCCGGTACTGATTCCGTGTGCAATCATCTGCATGACTACACCCTGATAGGCCAGTTCGTTGAACGAAAAAATTCCCAACATTACAAAACCCATGTGACTCACACTGGTATAAGCAATCAGCCGTTTCAAATCGGTCTGTGCAAAAGCCAGTTTGGCTCCGTAAAGAATCCCAATAACTCCAAGTGCCATACCAATTGGTGCAAAGGATAGTGCTGCCGAAGGAAAAAGTGGAACAACAAAGCGAAGCAACCCGTATGCACCTGTTTTCAATAGCAAAGCGGCAAGAATCAAACTTCCTGCTGTTGGTGCTTCGGAGTGGGCATCCGGCAACCAGTTATGCAATGGAACAACCGACAGTTTTACCAGAAATGCAGCCAGAAATCCCGACATAATCAGCATGGCGGTTGTAGATGACATTTGTGTTCCAAGCAATTGATTATAATCGAATGTATAAATTCCGGTTGAATTTCCGTGTACAAAATAAAGTGCGAGAATGGAAATAAACATCAACAAACCGCTTGCCTGTGTATACAAAAAGAATTTATAAGACGCTTTAGTGCGGTTTTCATGACCCCAAATGCCGATTAAGAAATACATTGGAACGAGCATCAATTCCCAGAAAAAGTAGAACAGGAACAGGTCGAGTGAAAGAAATACGCCGACGATTCCAGCCAAAATTAACAGCAGATTAAAATGATAGAATCCGACTTTGCTATTGATTTCTTTCCACGAAATAAGCACGGCAATAATTCCCAGAAAAAAAGTAAGCAAGAGCAAGAGCAGACTCAAACCGTCCAATGCCAAATGCAACCCGATGCCAAACTGCGGAATCCAGTCGGATTGAATGTCGATAAGCCACTTCGTATTGAAAGTAGTTGTTTGGAACAGGAACTGAACCAAAAGAATCAGGTCAATGCCCAATGCCACCAGCGAAATAATACGTGGTAAAACAGCACTCCAATTTCCTGCTATCCATGCCAGAAAAGCGCCAGCCAAAAGAATCACTATGAGATAAATAAGTATCATTTAGTCAACATTAAAGTTAATATAAAGGCGATGCCGATGGCAAATGAAAGCAAGTACCATCTCAATTTTCCGTTCTGGGCAATGCTCAAAAAATGATTTCCCCAAATAGCCAGTCTGGAAATGGAGATATTCAGTTGGTCAAAAATGTCTTTTTTATCAATCTCCGCCAGCCACACAATTGGTTTTACAAATACAACATCATATACTTTATCAAAACCGAACCCTTTTTCGAAGAAATGATTCAAACGGCTGTGATTAAATGCCTCAATAAATGCTGGTTTTTTAAAGTAAAAGCGATACGCCAGGTAAATTCCGGTTGATGCTATTAAAGCGGAAATCAACTGAAATACCCATTCCAGATGCTCCACGTTTTTAATGGCAACTTCAGGCAACGAATTGTTTACCAAATTGGAAAACAAATGAAAATTGCCCATAGAAGTTGGTAATTCAATAAAACCTCCGATAACCGATAAAACTGCCAGAATGATCAACGGAACGGTCATCAGTTTGCCGGCACTGAAAGTTGGTTCGGTTTTGACTTCGCCAAAGAACGTTATAAATATCATCCGGAACGAATACAGAGCCGTGAGGAAAGCCCCAACGATTCCTGCCAACCACAGCACAATTCCACCTGAATTGGAAGAAAAAGCAAACCAGAGAATGGCATCCTTGCTGTAAAAACCCGCAGTAACCAACGGCAGAGCCGAAAGGGAAGCAGAACCAATCAGGAATGTCCAGAAAACGGCAGGCATCTTCTTTCGCAGGCCGCCCATTTTGAAAATATCATGTTCTTCGTTCAACACCAGAATAACCACTCCGGCAGCCAGGAAAAGCAATGCTTTGAAAAAGGCGTGAACCATAAAATGGAAAATGGCAGCGGAATATGCACCAATGCCCAACGCCAGAAACATATACCCAATCTGGCTGATGGTGGAATACGCCAGAATCCGTTTCAGGTCGTGTTGTGCCAACGCACTAAAACCGGCAATCAATAAAGTCAAAGCACCAATGATGGCAATGATTGTTTGCACAATAGGAGCAAGGCTGAACAAAACATTTGTGCGGGCAATCAGATACACTCCGGCGGTAACCATGGTGGCGGCATGAATCAGCGCACTCACAGGCGAAGGTCCGGCCATGGCATCGGGTAACCAGGTTTGCAACGGTAACTGAGCCGATTTTCCCAACGCGCCGCCCAGCAGTAAGGCAGCAGTAATTACAGCCAGGGATGAACAGATGGCCCATTTTGTCGAAGCCAGTAGCATAATGTCCTGAATATTGAATGTGCCAAAACTGAGGAACAGAATAAAGATGCCAATAATCATAGCCGCATCGCCAATTCTGGTAATGATGAATGCTTTTCGAGCAGCAGCTCCGTTGGCCGGTTCTTTGTACCAAAAGCCAATCAGCAAATAACTGCACAGCCCAACGCCTTCCCAACCAAGATACATAAGCAGTAAATTATCCGCCAAAACCAGTATCAACATGGAACAAACAAAGAGATTCATGTAGGCGAAAAACCGGGTGAATCCTTCGTCTTTGGCCATAAAACCAATGGAATAAACATGAATGAGAAACCCGACGAAAGTGATAACGAAAATGAAGACCAGTGAAAGTGAATCGAGACTGAAAGCAATGTTTGCAGTCAGGTTTCCTGCATGTAACCATTGCCAGATAACCACAGAATAGGACTTTGTTTCCGGCAATGAGTTTATGAAACTGATTCCAACAAAGATAGTCAACAATGCAGAAACACCAACCGAGCCGGCACCAATCCAACCGGCAATTTTCCGGGATAGTTGACCCCCGAAAAAAACCAGTATCAGAAAGCTGAGTAGTGGCAAAGCCGGTATTAGTGCAATGATTGTTGTCAGTGGCATAATCTAATCTTTTAATTTATTAATCTTATCCACATCCAGCGTTTTGAAATGATGATAAACCTGAAGAATCAAAGCCAGTCCGATGGCGACTTCCACCGCCGTTACAGCCAGAATAAAGATAAACATCACCTGCCCATCCGGTTGATCCCAGTGTCGTGCCGCAATGATAAAAACCAGTCCGGCGCTGTTGAACATGATTTCGATGGACATAAGCATGAACACCAGATTCCGGCGCACCAGCAAGCCAATCAATCCCAGAAAGAACAGGATTCCGGCAAATAATATTTGAGTTTCAACAGGTACAGTCAGCATAGTTCTACTTTTTTTCGAGAAAACGGTGTAACACTTTTTTCTTTTGGCTTCCCAAATGATACGCCCCGATAACGCCTGCCATGAGCAGGATGGCTGCAATTTCTACCGCCAGTAAATACGTGTGAAATAACGATATTCCCACTTGTTTGGGTTGAATGAGTTGGGTTCCGGCAACAGCGGTCGGCATGTTTCGCAACGCAAGTATCAAATCGGCCAGCAAAATAGCCGCCAAAATGGATGGAATGATCCACATGCGCGGATTCAGCCATTGTTTTTCCTGCTTTTGCTCGAGCCCGATGTTCAGCATCATGGTTACAAAAATGAAAAGCACCATGATGGCACCGGCATAGATTATCACTTCCAGAGCAGCTATAAACGGCGCATCCAATAAATAAAACACCACCGAAATGGCCAGCAATGACAATATCAGAAACAGCAACGAATGAATTGCATTCCTGCCCGAGATAGCCATAATCGTTGAGATAATGGCAATGGCTGCTGCTATGTAAAAGAAAATATCCATCTTTTTAATTTACAATTTATCAATTTACAATTTACAATTGAATACCAATTCCAATAAACTTTTGAACCAATCAACTAATTAATCGATTAACTACAACTCACGGCATTAAATCCTTCACATCCACCGGAGATTCTTCGTTTGTACCTTCGCCTTTTCCTTTCACGCCCATATCCACACCGGCTTCTTTGTAAAAGTTATACCCGTGGTACTTTCCTTCGCCGTCGATGAGTAAATGTTCTTTTTCATAGACCATATTCTGTCGGTCGTGCTCGGCCATTTCGAAATCAGGAATGAGTTGGATGGCATATGTAGGACAGGCTTCCTCGCAAAATCCGCAAAAAATGCAGCGGGAGAAATTTATCCTGAAAAATTCCGCATACCGCCTGCCGGTTTCATCCTCGGTGGCCTGAAGCGAGATGCAATCGACAGGACAAGCTGCCGCGCAAAGATTGCAGGCTACGCAACGTTCGTTGTGATCGGCATCGCGGGTCAACACAATTCTTCCCCGGTACCGTGGAGGCAAATAAGGCTTTACCTCCGGATATTCTATCGTTTCCGTTTTGTGGAAAATATGTAGAAAAGTCAGCCATATAGTGCGAAGAATGCTGAACATAATAGTTTGTTTTTAAGTATAAAAAATCATTTAAAGAAAATCAATATTGCTCCGGTAATCAACAGATTCAGCAACGCCAATGGTAACAAAATTTTCCATCCGAATTCCATCAACTGGTCGTAACGCGGGCGGGGCAATGACGCCCTGAGCAAAATAAACACACAAATCAGCGCCATGGTTTTAAACAAGAACCAGAAAACGGGTGGCAGAAATGCCGGACCTAACCAACCACCGAAAAACAGGGTGGCCATAATAGCTGAAATGAGCGTAATGCCGAGGTATTCGCCCACGAAAAACATCCCGAACTTCATCCCCGAATACTCCGAATGATAACCGGCTCCCAGTTCGCCTTCGGCTTCGGGAATATCGAACGGCAAACGGTGCGTTTCGGCCAATCCGGCGATAAAGAATACGATAAATCCAACGAATTGAGGAAAAATAAACCAACCGTGTTTTTGCGCCAGCACGATGGAATTAAAACTGAAACTATCGGCCATCATCACCACGCCCATAAGCGAAAGTCCCATGAATACTTCGTAGGTAAGCATTTGTGCCGAAGCACGCATGGCACCGATGAGCGAATATTTATTGTTGGAAGCCCAACCGCCCAACACGATGCTGTACACCCCGAGCGAAGAATTTCCGAGGAAAAACAGGATGCCGATATTGGAATCGAAAACCAGGAAACCCGGACCAAACGGGATGACGGAAAAGGTCAGCAATATGGTTATCATGAGGATGCCGGGAGCCATTACAAATACCGGACGGTCGGAAAACGGTGGCACCCAGTCTTCTTTGAAAAATAATTTGATGGTATCGGCTATCACCTGAAACAAACCGAACGGTCCGACACGGTTTGGACCGAGCCTGTCCTGCCATACGGACAATAACCTTCGCTCTACCCAAATCAGCCCGGCTGCTATGGTTAGAGGAATTAAAAGTACGCCCAATATGATAAAAACAAATTTCATTTCAATCGTTTAACTACAAAACAATACATTTTACAAATTCCCCCTTGGGGGATTTAGGGGGCTTTATTTTATTTTTTAAATTTTCCTTTCCCCGGCAAATCCACAAAGTGCATTTCGGGCAAATTGACCAATAAACCTGCCATTCCCTGACCAATACTTGCTTCCGTTCTTACTTTTATTGTCAAAATTGTATTCTCAATTTCAAGTTGAACCAACTCATCAGCTTCCAATTTCAACACTTTTGCATCTTTCGGATTCAGATACACAAACGGCTCCGGAATGCGTTGGGACAGGGTAGAAGCTGCTGAACTCATTTCGTCGCTACCAAAGATTTGATAAGCCGGAACAATCAAATATTCCCCTTTAGTTAGTTCAACGGGTTGAATATTCGCTTTGAAATAAGTCGTTTTGGCATTTTCAACCGGTTCAATAAGCCTGATTCCGGCATCGCCGCCTTTCATTTTGCCGTTGGGTTCATCCAGGTATTTATTCACCACCTGCACCGAGTTCCAACCCGGCGACCAGTAGAACGGAACCAACGACGCCGGCGGATTGAACTGACTTCCTTCCATACTGAAGGTTAAAGGAGAATCAATATCGGGTTGAATGCCGGTTTCCGTAACGGCAATATTCGCATGCATGGACGTCCGTCCGCTGTAACGCAGGGGTTGACGCGGAATTTTTTCGTTCAACATCCGGAAAGCGGCATCCGAAAAGTAATTTTTCAATGCAGCGAATACCGGAATATCGGTGATTAAGGACGAAGTAATGTCGTCAAATTTCTTCCATTGAACCGATGGCAAATCATTTTTAATCCGGATCATTTCTGCCAGCCAACGCCAACTTTCTTTTACCTGATCTTTGTTCACAATGGTTTTATAATACCGTTGCGCCCGCCCTTCGTTGTTCACCAACGTGCCTTCGGCTTCCGCAAAAGTGGCTGCAGGAACCACTATATCCGCTTTCAATGTCGTTTTGTTGGTCAGTTGATCCAGCACGATGACTTGTTTGCTTTTTTCGAAAAGGCGGTCCACCGATGTTTCAGTTGCCCTGCGGTATAAATCATTTGCCAACACAATAAGCGTATCAATTTCTTCTTTTTCTGCCAATAATAGTACGTCGTCCAATGATTTTCCATCCAGATAAGCCAGTCCCATGCTGTTACTTTCGGGCAAAACGATGCTCAACATACCTTTCTTTTCGACTGAATAAAGCGCGGTGGCAATGTTGCAAGCAGACTTGATAACCTGTTCATCGCCACAATTAATGCCTGAAATAATCACCGGATTTTTGGCGTTTTTCAACGTGAGGGCTATCTTTTCGGCCAGCGATTGTTGGTTTTTATCAGTTAGTTTAAAGGCCGGAGCCTCCGCGCTCAAGGCAGACGCTACGGCAAACCCCAGTCCGGCAATGTCGGATAGATTTCCCCTGAAAGTGTTTTCAGCTAGTTCGTCCAATGAATCTTTAAACGGTGTGGCAATGAAGACAGGACTCTTTGCATCCTGCGCCAGTTGCATCACAGGATGGGCGTTCCACGTCGGGATGCCCAGTTTTTCAGCCATTTCTTTACCCAAATTGCGCGAAACTTCCCGAACAGCCAGCGCCATCATGGGTGCCGTGTTCACCAAATCTTCCCCGAGAATCAATACGGCATCAGCTTTTTCAATTTGCTTTAAGGAAGGCGTTGGAATGCCACTTTGTTGTAAGAAATTCAGCACTGTTTTGGTAAGATCATGTTCCTTTTTGGAGATTCCATGATAGAAATTATCACTTTCCACCAAAACCGATAACGCATAATTGGCTTCAAGAGAAGCCCGGGGAGAACCGATTCCTATTACTTTTTTATTGGCAGTAAATGTATCTTTCAACCTTGAAAAAAGCATTTCATCATCAATTTCTTCCTTGTTTTCAATTTTACCGGAACGAATTTCCGCTTTGCGGATGCGTTTTTCGTCATTCACAAACTCGTATCCAAACCGTCCGCGGTCGCAAATAAAGTAGCCGTTTACCTCGCCGTTATAGCGGCTCATAATCCGTCGCAACGAATCGTAGCGTTCGCTGGCAATAATGTTGCAACCGAGGCTGCAATGGGTGCAAACCGACGGTGCATTGGATAAATCCCACTTGCGGGTATAATGATTTTTAAGTGTTTTGTCGGTGAAAACACCTGTCGGACAAACCTCAGCCAGATTCCCACTGAATTCGTTTTCGAGGGTTCCTTCTTCCAACCTTCCAAAATAAACATTGTCGCGCGAGGCGAAAACATTCAGGTCTTTACCGCCGGCATAGTCGCGGTAGAACCGCACGCAACGGTAACATTCGATGCAACGGTTCATTTCGTGATTTATGAACGGGCCGAGATTTTGATTCTTAAATGTCCGCTTTTTGAAATCAAAGCGGCGGTAATTGTGTCCGGTCATCACGGTCATGTCCTGCAAATGGCATTCGCCACCTTCGTCGCAAACAGGGCAATCGTGCGGATGATTGGTCATTAATCCTTCAATAATATTTGCCCGAAACTGTTTTGTGTCTTCATCGTCAGTAGAAACTATCAACCCTTCAACCACCGGTTCCATGCACGACATCACGATTTTTCCTTTTGTATCCTCCGTATTCCGGAACTTCTTCACCGCGCAAAGGCGGCAAGCCCCTACCGAACCGAGTGCGGCATGAAAACAGAAGTGTGGGATGTCAAACCCAAGCGCAAGGCAGGTTTCCAGAAGATTTTTCTTCGGTTCCACTTCGTAATCTTTCCCGTCAATTTGAATTTTTATCATGGTTTCCATGGACATTTTTTTTCTTTAATATGGCTAACAAAATCATCGTGAAAATAGTTCATCCCGCTTTGCAAAGGCTCTGCAGCTCCGGGAGCATGCGCACAAAAGGTGTTTCCCGGGGCCATATATCTGGTTTGTTGTTTCAAAATATCCAGATGTTCCATGCGTCCGTTACCGTTTTCGATGGCTTCCAAAATCTTTACAACCCAAGGCAATCCTTCGCGGCAAGGTGTACAGAAACCGCAACTCTCAAGCGCAAAGAACTTTTCGACATTATGCAGAAAAGCCACCGGACAGGTTTTATCATCCAGAATAATCATCGTGCCTGTTCCCATTCGACTTTTCACTGCACTCACCGTGCTAAAGTCCATTTTGACATCCAAATGTTCTTCAATCAGAAAATCGGTGGAAGCACCTCCTGGTAAAAGTCCTCTGAATCCGTACCCATCCAACATTCCGCCAGCATGGTCTTCCAGAATCTCCCGAATGGTTGTTCCCAACGGCAATTCCCAAAGTCCGGGATTTTTCACTTTTCCACTGACTCCGAAGAGTTTTGTTCCTCCGGTTTCCGTCAGACTCAAACCCTTAAACCAATCGGCACCGTTTTCCACAATATGCGAAATCCAGCATAATGTTTCTACATTATTCACCACCGTAGGCTTGCCGAACAAGCCGCTGATAGCCGGGAAAGGTGGTTTAGTGCGTGGAATGGCGCGTTTGCCTTCAAGCGAATTCAACAAAGCCGTTTCTTCCCCACAAATATATCGTCCGGCACTTAAATGCACATTCATTTCCAGATTATATCCTGTTCCCAAAATATTTTTACCCAATAATCCGGCAGCATAGGCTTCGGAAATGGCTTTTCGCAATTCGGTTTCCGCTTTTTTATAGGCCCAACGCAGGAAAATGTAGGCCGTCTGCGCTTGAATGGCATAAGCGGCGATAATCATTCCGGCAATAAGCTGATGCGGATTTCCTTCGAGCAAGTAGCGGTCTTTAAAAGTGCCGGGCTCCATTTCGTCGGCGTTGCAGACCAGGTATTTCGGTTCTTCTTTGTCCATAGGCACAAGACTCCATTTCACACCGGTAGGAAAACCTGCACCGCCTCTTCCCAACAAATTGGAGGTCTTCACCAAATTGGTGACTTCTGCGGGCGTCATATCTTTCAATGCTTTCTGCACACCGGCATAACCTCCTGCTTGCTGATATTCTTTCAGGTTTAAGGGTGAAGATTCGGGATGAATATGTTGTGTCAATGGCCTTTCCATCTTAGTTATTTATAGATTTCCAAAATTTTGTCTACTTCCTCAAAAGTCAAATGATTAAAATGATCGTTGTTTATCATCATCGAAGGGGCATGGTCGCAATCGCCCAAACACGAAATGGGCAAAAGCGTGTATAGGTTATCAGCCGTTGTTTGTCCGAAACTGATACCCAGCTTTTTCGAAATGTGTTCGTAAATGCTTTCGTATCCCATAATCATACAACTTATTCCATCGCAAAGAAGAATCACATTTCGTCCAACCGGCTTGCGGTAAATACGGCTATAAAATGTGGCAACGCCTTCCACATCTTCATTGGACATGTTCAGGAGTTGCGCAATATCTTTTACCGACTCATCCGAAACCCAACCACGGTGATGCTGCACAATCTTCAATGCATCAATGCAGGCCGCCGACGGATACGGATATTGTCCTGTTTCCTTTTGAATCTCTGTTTTTTCTTCTTCCGATAACATAAGGTCATTTACTATTTTATCATTTACTATTTACCACTTCTTTTTCTCTTCAACTAATTAACTGATGAACTAATTAACCGATGAGCCAATTAACCAATCACCTATCCAAATCCGCCAATACAAAATCCATGGCTCCCAAAATAGCCAGCAAATCAGGAATAGTGTATCCTTTACTGATAAGCGGCAACATTTGCATATGTGGAAATGATGGAGTTCGGATGCGTGAACGGTATGATTGCGAACTGCCATCGCTTATCAGGTAATATCCGTTGCTTCCTTTGGCTGCTTCAATGGGCACCATGGCTTCTCCCGCTGGAATTACCGGTCCCCACGACACACCCACAAAATGATTTATCAACGTTTCAATATCCACCATCGTTTTATCTTTTCGGGGCGGAATAGCGAGCGGATGATCGGATTTATATTGTCCTGCCGGCATGTTATTAATGCATTGTTGAACGATTCTAAGGCTTTGCCGCATTTCTTCCATACGAACCAATGCACGATCATAACAATCGCCGTTTTTGCCAAGCGGTACTTCAAAATCAAAGTTTTCGAAGCCTGAGTAAGGTCGTTTTTTACGGTAATCCCAGTCGTAACCGGTCGCACGAAGTCCAGAACCGGTAATTCCCCAATCAATCGCTTCGGCGGTGGTATAAACGCCAATACCGACTGTACGTGCTATGAAAATACGGTTTTTGATGATACTGTTTTCAAATTCTTTAAGCCGTTTCGGGAAATAATCCACAAAGTTCTGAACCAGTTTTTCCCAACCGTCCGGTAAATCATGTGCCACACCACCAATACGAAACCATGATGGATGCATACGTCCACCGGTGATAGCGCCAACGATATCAAAAATTCGTTCACGATCATTGAATGCATAGAAAACCGGCGACATTTGACCCATATCCTGTGCGAAAGTACCCAGCCAAACCAAATGACTGGAGATTCGGAAAAGCTCGCTCATCATAATCCTAATGACATTCGCCCGGTCGGGAACAGTGATACCTGCCAGCTTTTCAACAGAAAGCAGATAAGCCATATTATTCATCACGCCACCCAAATAATCAATACGGTCGGTATAAGGAATGAATGTGTGCCACGTTTGGCGTTCGCCCATCTTTTCGGCACCACGGTGATGAAAACCAATATCAGGAATAATGTTGACAATATCTTCGCCGTGAAGCTGTAGGACAAGTCGTAAAAGTCCGTGAGTTCCGGGATGTTGCGGGCCGACATTGAGAAACATAAAATCACTGTCGTCGGCCGAAGTTTCCAATCCATAATCTTCCGGTTTGAAAGTGAGTTCGGTATCTTCGGTGTCTCTCATCAGTTCCGTCAAAACAAATGGGTCCTGTTCGGTAGCGCGGGCGTAATGATCTTTCCTCAACGGATGACCATTCCATGATTTGGGCATCAGAATGCGTGTCAGCCTTGGATGTCCATCGAAAATGATGCCGAACATATCAAACACTTCGCGTTCGTACCAGTTGGCCGATTCCCAAACCGAAGTTGCGCTTGGAATATGGATGTTGGTTGTATTTAGCGCTACTTTCAGGCGAATATCTTCGTTTCGGTCAAAGGAAGTAAGGTGATAAACTACGGTAAAATCACTTGCCGGTTGATCGTTGCGGTTTTTACGTGTTCGTTCGTCAATGGCAGTCAGGTCGTAAAGCAAGTTGAAGGGAAGAATCATTTCTGATTTCAGATAAGTGAGAACCCGAATCAGATTGTTTTTATCAATCCAGATGGTAATTGTGTCGTCAATGGTGAATTGATTATATAAAATAACCTGATTCCCAAACCGCTCATTCAGTTCGGAAACCACATTAATGTCTGTTTTAAACAATTGATTTAATTCCTCAGTCATAAAATTCTTATAAAGTATTAGCGTATCAACACATTAACTCATTACCACATTAATCAGATTTCATTCATTGGCCGGATATTTCCCATTTTACTTCTTTCTTCCTGTTTCAAATCTCGGTTGCTTGGTTTATCCAACCTGTGAACACCTTGCGGACCAATCATCCAACTAAGGGGTCGTTCTTCTTTTCCAATTGAATCGCGGAGCAACAGTAATCCTTCCAGAAAGGCATCGGGGCGGGGAGGACAACCGGAAACGTACACATCCACCGGCAAAATCTTATCAACACCCTGAACCACACTGTAAATGTCGTACATGCCGCCCGAATTGGCACAAGACCCCATAGAAATAACCCATTTGGGAGCCATCATTTGTTCGTAAAGGCGTAGAATGATGGGTGCCATTTTCATAAAAACTGTTCCGGCAATAATCATCACATCGGCTTCACGCGGTGTACTTCGAATAACTTCGCCACCAAAACGTGCCAAATCGTATCGGCTTGTGAGCGAAGTGGCCATTTCCACAAAGCAGCACGAAAGTCCGAATCCGAAAGGCCAGATTGAGTTTTTACGTCCCCAGGCTACCATTTCATCCAGTTTGCCGAATAGCACCGTTTTGTAAAGGTTTTCGTTGGTCAATTCCTTTTCAATATCAAAGTTGCATGCGCCGGGTTTTATCAGTTTATAGTTCATTTCAGTTTGTTTTTATATTTCAGAATCCGTTTGCCGTTTGGTCCGAAATCGAGCGCACCAATGCTCAGTTCATACACCAGCAGAACCATCAGGATGGCAATAAATACGACAATTCCAATGTAACCGGGAAGTCCGAGTTCACGAAAAGATACTGCCCAAAGCATGATAAAGGCTGCATCCAAATCGAAAATCACAAAGAACATGGCAATCAGGTAAAAACTGGAAGAAAAGCGCAAGCGCGCATCACCGGTGGGCGGAATGCCGGATTCGTAAGGTTCGTCGGTAGCTTTTTCGTGGTGACGCTCGCCGAGAGCATACGAAAGCCCAATCATAATACCAATTAGAGTAACTACAATAATTGCAAATGCTATAAATGGCCAGATGGTGATATTTAGAGTCAGCATTGTTGTTGTTTTATTGATTAAACCTTCAATTTGTACTTTGTTAACTGAAACAAACATTTACAGTAATTGTTTAGAAAAATCCGATATTAATTTTGTTTAAAAATGGTATCCATCTTAGTTTGTTCAGGTTTACTGTGAAATTTGAATATCAGAATTTTCAAATTCAATGAACAATATTAGGGGTTGAATTTGTTTTAAAACTGACATTAAATGTTTAATTTCAAACGTGTTCTAAAGACTAAATTATTCTTGAAAATCGCCACAATAATGAATTAGAAAACATGGATTATCGTGTAGAAAAAGATAGTATGGGTGAAGTTAAGGTACCAGCAGATAAATACTGGGGTGCGCAAACTCAGCGGTCGTTGATGAATTTTCAAATAGGACCTTCAGCTTCTATGCCAATCGAAATAATTCATGCATTTGGATTTTTAAAAAAAGCATGTGCAATTTCCAATGCAAAATTCGGATTGTTGCCTGATGAAAAGTTTATCTATATTTCGAAAGTGTGTGATGAGATAATTGAAGGAAAACTCGATGACCAGTTCCCTTTGGTTATCTGGCAAACGGGGTCTGGAACGCACACTAATATGAATTGCAATGAGGTGATTGTGAATAGGTCGCACGTATTGCGGGGTAATAAGTTAGGCGAAGGAATTCGGTTCATTCATCCCAATGACGATGTGAATATGTCGCAGTCGTCTAACGATACTTTTCCATCCGCAATGAATATAGCAGCTTACATAAAGATTGTGGATCACACAATTCCGGGAATCGAATTGCTTGGAAATACCTTATTGGAAAAATCCAAAGCGATGGCTGAAATTGTTAAAATCGGAAGGACTCATTTTATGGATGCAACCCCGATTACTTTAGGTCAGGAATTTTCGGGTTATGCCTCGCAGTTACAACATGGGTTAAAAGCATTAAAGAATACATTACTTCATTTATCCGAACTGGCTATTGGAGGAACAGCTGTTGGAACAGGATTAAATGCACCAGCAGGTTTTGATTTGGAAGTTGCAACCGTAATTTCTGAGTTAACAAAAATGCCATTTATATCTGCGGAAAACAAATTCGAGTCATTGGCGGCAAACGATGCAATTGTTGAAACTCATGGAGCTTTGAAGCAATTGGCGGTGAGTTTAATGAAAATTGCCAATGATATACGAATGTCTGCTTCAGGTCCAAGATCGGGTATTGGTGAAATTTTAATTCCTGCCAACGAACCCGGTTCATCCATTATGCCCGGCAAGGTAAATCCAACACAGACCGAAGCTTTGACAATGGTATGTGCCAGGATAATGGGAAATGATACCACCATCTCAATTGCAGGTTCAAACGGTCAATTCGAGCTGAATGTATTTAAACCTTTGATGATAAGTGTATTGTTGGAGTCGGCAACACTACTGGCTGATGCATGTAGATCATTCAACGATCATTGTGCAATTGGGATTGAACCCAATTTTGAACGAATCAAACAGAATCTAAATAATTCATTGATGTTGGTCACAGCCTTAAATCCGCATATTGGATATGATAAAGCAGCTCAAATTGCCAAGAAAGCATTTGCAGATAATACCAGCTTAAAAGCGGCTGCAATGGAATTGGGTTTTCTTACTGAACGTGAATTTGATGAATGGGTAGTTCCCCGGGATATGACCGGAAATTTGAATACATAATGACCGGAAATACGCAAATATGAAGTTGAATCTATAATAGAGTTTATATAAGTTAGTTTGTTATTGATATTTTAGTTTGAAATTAGATAAGGCACAAGCGAGTACCATAACTAAATCACGGAAATCATCTATAAAT
>Ga0209123_1000642_pt1 | contig 42013 bp, 35 predicted proteins | sample BarGraIncu00431A_FD_184500 | JGI IMG/M metagenome (GOLD analysis project Ga0209123, IMG submission 184500) | Arctic peat soil microbial communities from Barrow, Alaska, USA - Barrow Graham LP Incubations 004-31A (SPAdes) (version 2) | ecosystem: Environmental > Terrestrial > Soil > Wetlands >...
TTTTTTGTATTGGTTTTATACTAAGTCAAAGGCCGTAAAAAATCCTGCGCTTCATTCCTTTGCTGATATTTGTGTCATAATAGGGTTCAATATTGCTACACTTTGTTTTATATCATTTCATTTCTTATATATAAGTTTAGCGAATAAGGGTATTGATGGAGGATTCTGGAGTCTTATAATTGGTGTAATAATAATGATTATAAATTACCCTTGTCCTCGCGGATATATAACCATTACTTGCTTGCACAAAAGTGCGGACTGGTTGGTGGGATTTATTTCTAATCCCACCTCTTTGTATTCTTAGGATCTGTGATCCGCTCTTTCGGATTGAAGAATAAAATCAGTTTGTAACTGATAACAGAAGTTGAAAACTTCCAAATTGCCAGTCCAAGTCTCCGCTACGCTCAGACTTGAACTATGCAGAATGTGGTAATTAATAAACTTGGACGAAGAAAAGCTATTACGTTGGTATTTATTCATGTTGTACACACCAATCCTGTCCCGACTAACTATCAAAATCCTGCATGTCCTGTAGATAATATAAGTGCAATAACACCATATTTATCTCATTGAAATTTATTTATCATGATAAAAAATCTATTTTATTTTTTGTATTGGTTTTATACTAAGTCAAAGGCCGTAAAAAATCCTGCGCTTCATTCCTTTGCTGATATTTGTGTCATAATAGGGTTCAATATTGCTACACTTTGTTTTATATCATTTCATTTCTTAGATATAAGTTTAGCGAATAAGGGTATTGATGGAGGATTCTGGGGTCTTATAATTGGTGTAATAATAATGATTATAAATTACTTTGCCTGGTATAGCAAACGTCAAATCATCATTGCTAAGTACAAGCAAATGCAGAGAAAAGAAAAAGTGCGAAAGTCTATTTTTTCTATAATATATGTAATGCTTTCGCTTTTGTGCTTTTATTTTTCCGCGAAAGCATTTTTGCCGTGGTGGTAAAGATCCTCTGATCTGAGTAGCATAGTTCGGCAAAGCGCCCCATGTTGAACATAGGGTGAAAGCATTGATCTGCGAATGATCTTATCAATATATTCAAACCAAAAAAGCGAGCTTCATCTCACCGATGAAGCTCGCTTTCTTTTTCCTTACTTTCTTGCCTTCTTACTCCTTACTTCTGGTTATTCCTTGCCTCTGTTTTAAAACGATTGCATATCGCAGAGTTTTTTGTAATATCCATCCAGGGCTACAAGGTCTTCGTGCTTACCACGTTCCACTATTTTGCCTTCGTGCATAACGCATATCTCGTCGGCACGTTTGATAGTGGACAGGCGGTGCGCTACTACCAGCGTGGTGCGGTTTAGCATTAAGTTTTCAAGCGCATCCTGTACCAGTTTTTCCGATTCGGTATCCAAGGCCGAAGTAGCTTCATCGAGAATCAGGATTGGAGGGTTTTTAAGGATGGCACGTGCAATACTTACCCGTTGCCGCTGTCCGCCCGAAAGTTTACCGCCACGGTCGCCAATAGACGTTTCGTAGCCATTCTCGGTGGCGGAGATAAAGTCGTGTGCATTGGCAATCTTAGCCGCTTCTATTACTTGTTCCAAAGTGGCACTTTCCACACCAAAAGCAATATTGTTGAAGAAGGTGTCGTTAAACAAAATAGCTTCCTGGTTTACGTTGCCCATTTGCGAACGGATATCGTGTGCTTTGTAATTCTTTATATTCACACCGTCCATCAATATCTCGCCTTCCACGGCGTCGTAATAGCGGGGCAGCAAATCTACCAACGTGGATTTACCGGAACCCGACTGCCCAACCAACGCTACCGTTTTTCCTTTCGGAACAATAAGATTAATGTCTCTCAGCACCCAGTCGGTTTCGTACTTAAAGCCCAGGTTGCGGAACTCTATTTTGTCCGAAAAAGTATGTATTATTTGTGGTTTCTCGGGATCTTTTATGGTATTTTCGCTCAATAATATCATGTCCACACGTTCCAGCGAAGCCATTCCTTTTTGAATGCTATACGAAGCTTTCGACAAATCTTTGGAAGGCGCAATGATACTATAAAAAATAACGATATAGTAGATAAATTGCGCAGCATCAATTGAACTTCTGTGTCCCAAAATCAACACGCCACCAAACCATAGCAAGATAGCAATTACGATGGTTCCCAGCAATTCGCTTACCGGATGTGCCAGGTTGTAACGACGATTCAAGCGGGTAAATGTTTTGCGGATCTTTTCATTCAACAGGCTAAAACGAGCCTCCAGTTTATGTTCAGCATTAAATGCTTTCACCACGCGTAATCCGCCCAGGGTTTCTTCAATTTGCGAAAGCAGTTCACCGGTTTGTTCCTGCCCTTCGGTAGAACGGCGTTTCAGCGACTTCCCGATTTTACCAATCAGATAACCACTAAAAGGCAATAGCACCAACACAAAAAGCGTCAACTCCCAACTCATGGCAAACATTACACCCAAATAAATGAGAATCATAATGGGGTTTTTAAACACCATTTCCAACGAACTCATGATGGATGCTTCCACTTCGGTCACATCGCCCGTCATGCGCGACATAATATCGCCCTTGCGTTCGGCAGTAAAGAATCCAATCGGCAGACTGATAATCTTTTTGTACAACTGGTTCCGCAAATCGCGCAACACACCCGTACGGATGGGAATTAAAAAATGGGCTCCAAGATAAGCAGTTCCTACTTTCAAAGCAGTCATTATCACCAGAAACAACCCGATATAAAGCAACGCTGCACTTGGCCCAACGAGCGCTATAAACTGTTGTACAGAATAAGACAAATTGTTTTGTATTCCGCTTACAATGACCTTAAATTTATCATCCCAAGTCCATACTTGATACGTTCTTACCGCCTCTGTAGTTTTAAAAAGCATGTTCAAAAGCGGAATAATTGCCGCAAAAGAGAACAAGCTAAAAAATGTAGTAAGCAGGTTGAACAACAAACTTAGAAATACGTATTTTTTATAGGGCGGAATAAACCGCTTGAGAAGTATGATGAATTTGAACATTCTTTTAGTTACGAGTTACAATTACCGTGCAGCGGTTTGAAACCGCTGCACGGGTTAATCTATTGTTTATAAATACTAACCGAAGTAATGTTTATCGGTTAACAGTCTGTTATAACGCGTCTGGCTGACCGTAGCCGCCGGACGCTGCTTACCGCTTGCCTCTTACTCCTTACTTCTTCTTTAAACTCCTGTATAATTTCGTGGTGTAATGCGGCGCAATTCTTCTTTTACCGATTGGCTCACATCAAGCGTTTCAACAAAGTCACGAATTGATTTTTCATTAATGCCTGCGTTGGTACGGGTCAATGCTTTCAAGGCTTCGTAAGGCGACGGATACGCTTCGCGACGCAAAATGGTTTGAATACCTTCGGCCACAACTGCCCAGGTATTGTCCAAGTCGCGATAGATAGCTGTTTCGTTCAAAAGCAGCTTGCTCAATCCTTTCAAGATGCTTTGGGTAGCAATCATGGTGTGCGCAAATGGAACACCTACGTTACGAAGTACTGTGCTGTCGGTCAAATCGCGTTGCAAACGTGAAATAGGCAATTTGCCCGACATAAACTCAAGCGAAGCATTAGCAATAGCCAGATTTCCTTCAGCGTTTTCGAAATCAATAGGATTTACTTTGTGAGGCATAGCCGATGAACCTACTTCGCCTGCTTTGATGCGTTGTTTGAAGTATTCCATCGAAACATAGGTCCATATATCACGACAAAGGTCGATCAAAATAGTATTGATACGCTTCATGGCATCAAACTGAGCAGCCATATTATCGTAGTTCGAAATTTGGGTTGTCCATTGTTCGCGTTCCAAACCAAGTTTGTAGCTTACGAAATTATTTCCGAACAATTTCCAGTCGATAGCCGGGTAAGCCACTGCGTGTGCATTGAAGTTACCGGTAGCTCCACCAAATTTGGCTGAATTAGCAGTTTGTTTTAATGCCGCAATTTGTTGGTTCAATCTGTTTACAAACACCATCATTTCTTTTCCCAAACGGGTTGGAGAAGCAGGTTGTCCGTGCGTTTTTGCCAACATAGATACATCGCGCCATTCGTCAACCAGGCGGGTTAACTCTTGTACCAATTTGTCCATTTCAGGATAATAAAGATCCACTAATGCTTCTTTTATTGATAATGGAACAGAGGTATTGTTGATGTCTTGCGACGTAAGTCCGAAGTGGATAAATTCTTTGAAAGCTTCTAATCCAAGGACATCGAATTGTTCTTTTACAAAATACTCAATCGCTTTTACGTCGTGGTTGGTAACGGCTTCAATATCCTTTACTTTTTGTGCATCGGCTTCGGTAAAATTGGCGTATATCTCGCGCAATTTTGGAAAAACAGAGGACGGTACTTGCTCCAGTTGTTTCAACGGTATTTCGCAAAGTGCAATGAAGTATTCGATTTCAACCTGTACACGATAGCGGATAAGGGCATATTCGGAGAAATAGTTGGCGTAAGCTTCTGTTTTTGTGCGATAACGACCATCCACAGGCGAGATGGCAGTAAGTAAAGATAAGTTCATAAAATGCTAAATTTATTGTGTGTTTTGATTATTCGTTTTTATGTGTAAAGCGTTCGAAATAAACCGCAAAGTTACGCAAATCTATCGGATTAGAAAAGTTTGTCGGGCTCACTTGCATCACTGATTCTTTTTCTCTACCTTTGTTTCACAAATAAAACAATTAGATTGGTGCAAAACATCTTATATTTGCACGTCGACAATAGAACTGAAACACACTAAAATACGCATGAGATATATTAAAATTCACAAAGAAGGACGCTTAATTATTGGATCACTTGTTCTGATTTTGTTGCTCCTAAACTTATTTATCTATACCAGAGTTGAATCATGGGCATTTATTGCTAACATCGTTATTTCTGCATTTTTATTATTCTTTTTTGCTTATTTCTTCCGTAATCCACCGCGCAAAGTAAAAATTGACGATCCAAGTCTGGTGGTAGCTCCGGCCGATGGAACCATTGTAGTGGTGGAGCCTGTGGATGAGTTGGAATATTTTGGAGAGAAACGAATTCAGGTTTCCATCTTTATGAGCGTTTTTAATGTTCATGCCAACTGGTATCCTGTACGTGGTAAAGTACTTAAATCAGTTCACCACAGTGGCCGACACATGGCTGCCTTTTTGCCAAAATCGAGCACCGAAAACGAACGTTCGACCGTGGTTATCGAGACTCCTTCTAAAACTCAAATTTTAGTTCGACAAATTGCAGGTGCGTTGGCACGTCGCATTGTAACCTACGCGCATCCAGGCAAAGAATGCCATCTGAACGAGCATCTTGGGTTTATCAAATTCGGATCGCGCGTGGATCTTTATTTCCCAATGGATACAGAAATTTTTGTACAAGTGGGCGATTCAACTACCGGCAATGAAACCATTATTGCCCGTCTAAACGAAGATTGAACCAATGACCATCGAAGAAGCCCAAGCTCAGGTAGACCAATGGATTAAAACCTACGGTGTACGCTATTTTGCCGAAATGACCAACATGGCCATTCTGACAGAAGAAGTAGGCGAGCTGGCCCGGGTGATGGTGCGAACTTACGGCGAACAGTCGTTCAAAAAATCAGACCAACAGGCCAACCTTGCCGACGAAATGGCCGACGTGCTGTGGGTGCTTATTTGCCTAGCCAACCAAACCGGCGTGAACCTCACCGAAGCATTTGAAAAGAATATGCTTAAGAAAACCCAACGAGATAGCACCCGTCATCTTGAAAACGACAAACTGAATCAATAGCTGTTAGCTTGTAGTTTGTTGTTGCAGAACTATTTCCCTATAAACATTATCAACCAATTCCCCCAATAGCCATGAGCAAATTTAAAGAACTTTTCGATCTTTACGATTGTAACTTAATCGACGAAAACATCAAACAAGATGTTGACAAAATACTAGCTGCGCATTACGATGAAAACAATACCACAGAGGTTTACAAACAATGTCTGAGTCAGATTGACCTTACCTCGTTGAATGGAACCGATACTGACGGTGAAATCATCGCCATGGTAAATAAAGTAAACCATTTCAAAGCTAATTATCCTACTTTGCCAAATGTGGGTGCTATTTGTGTATATCCGGCCTTAGTGCCTGTGGTAAAAGAACATTTGAGTGCCGGTGTAGGCATTGCAGCTGTTTCGGCAGGATTTCCTGCTTCGCAAACATTTATCGAGGTAAAAGTAGCCGAAACGGCTATGTGTATGTTGGAAGGTGCTACCGAAATTGATGTGGTTATTTCTATCGGCAAATTTCTGGAAGGCAACTACCAGGAAGTGTACGAAGAACTAACCGAAATTAAAGCCGCTTGTCGTGAAGCGCATTTGAAAGTAATTCTCGAAACCGGCGCTTTGAAATCGGCTTCCAATGTCAAAAAGGCATCACTTCTAGCCATGTCTTCGGGTGCGGATTTTATCAAAACATCTACCGGAAAAATCCCTGTGGCCGCCACGTTGGAAGCAACATACGTGATGTGTCAAGCCATTAAAGAATGGCATGAGAAAACAGGCATTAAAGTGAGTTATAAACCAGCTGGAGGAATTGTTACGACCGAAGATGCCGTGAAACATTACACGTTGGTGAAAGAAATCCTGGGTACTGAATGGTTAAACAATACCATGTTCCGCTTTGGTGCCAGCCGATTGGCAAACAACTTGCTAAGTTCAATAGAAGGAAAAGAAGTGAAGTATTTCTAAGCTAAATTAGTTGCTTCTCGAAGCCGCAAATTCTGCGCAAAGCACAAGCGATTTTCTTACATCGCTATCAGCAAAGCCATTGAGTTCCTCGATGGCTTTATTTTTATACAATTTCATCTGATCTTCGGCGTAGGCTACTCCCCCGTTTTCGTGGGCAAAGCGAGTAATGTTATGAATGTGCTCCGGAGTAAAGTCTTTCTTGTCGATATATTTCAAAATGGTTTCTTTGGCGCTTCCTACCGAATTTCTAAGTGCATAGATTAATGGCAGGGTAACTTTTCCGTCACGAATATCATTGCCGGTTGGCTTTCCAATCTGTACATTATCAGAATAATCGAAGATATCATCTTTTATCTGAAAACAAATACCCAAATACTCCCCGAAGTTGCGCAAGTGTTGTAAATCAGCCTCATTGGCATGTACCGAAAGTCCACCCACTTCGGTACAGGTTGAAAATAGCAGAGCCGTTTTTTTTCGAATTACTGTAAAATAATTTTCTTCCGAAATTTTTGAGGCTTCTGCGCTTGCCAGTTGCAACAACTCTCCATCAGAAAGTTGCATACCAATATTAGCCACCGATTTCAGAATCTGTAAGCTATCGGTTTTTGTAACACAGCCAAGTGCTTTCGACAAGATATAATCGCCTGATAGTATTGCTATTTTATTGGTCCACCGGGCATTTACCGACGGTTTTCCACGTCGCTCATCCGTATCATCCACCACATCATCGTGAATCAAACTGGCAGTATGCAATAGTTCCAACGAAAGCGCTCCATAAATGGTCGTCTCGTTCACTTCTCCGCACAATTTAGCAGACAACAACGCCATCATTGGCCGCAGTTGCTTTCCACTCTTTTGAAGCACATATTCGTTTACACTCAAAAGCATGGGATTATCCGTGCTAAGAGACTCTGCAAATGTTTTAGCAAACAATTGCATTTCCTTCTGTATCGGTTTTCGTATGTTGTCGATATAGTTCATGTGAACGGTTAATTCGTTGTAAATGCAAAAGTAAACATTTTTACGTGTAGTTTGGTTCATTATAATAAATTCTGTACAAAATTTAATTACTTTTACAGTCAAAACAACCAAGTCATCGCTCAATAAGTGAACAACTAGTTAACTTTATCCGTTTTTTATAGTCAATGCCAATATTTATTTACAATTCGTTATTACAACTTAGACATAAAACTCACTAATTAAATCAGATTGTTTGAGACAGTTGATGAAAAACAGCTGCCTTTAAACTATTGAAATTATGAAAAAACTATTTCTTATTGATGCATATGCCATCATCTATCGCGCTTACTACGCTTTTATTCGCAATCCACGGTTTAACTCCAAAGGGCTAAATACTTCTGCTATTTTTGGGTTTGTAAACACGCTCGAAGATGTGCTGAAGCGCGAAAAACCTACACATATTGCTGTAGCTTTCGATCCCAAAGGAAAAACCTTTCGTCATGAAGCCTACGATCTTTATAAAGCACAGCGCGAAGCCACTCCCGAAGATATTCGCCTGGCAGTTCCCATCATCAAAAACTTAATAAAAGCATACAATATTCCTGCACTTGAAGTACCCGGTTACGAGGCCGATGATGTGATTGGCACCATGGCCAAACTGGCTGAAAAAGAAGGTTTTGATGTGTTCATGCTTACGCCCGATAAAGATTATGGGCAATTAGTGTCGGAACATATTTCGATGTATCGCCCTAAACATACAGGTGGTTTCGAAGTGATGGGACCCAAAGAGATTCGCGAAAAATATGATTTGACGAGCCATGAGCAGGTGATCGATTTGCTTGGTTTAATGGGTGATGCATCCGATAATATCCCCGGCTGTCCCGGTGTGGGAGAGAAAACAGCGGTGAAATTGTTGCAGCAATTTGGCAGCATAGATGTTCTGCTGACGCGTACCGACGAGCTAAAAGGTGCTTTGAAAACGAAAATTGAAGAAAACAGAGAGCAAATTATTTTCTCACGCTTCTTAGCCACTATCAAAATCGATGTGCCTGTTGAGTTCAATGAGAAAGAGCTGGAAGTTGAACCTATCAACGAACCTGCTCTCCGTGCCCTTTTCGAAGAATTGGAATTCAGAACCATGACCACTGCGAAGTTTGGCAATGGATTTACCTCTTTCCCACCCGACCAGCCACTACCTCGCGTTGGCTTTGCAAAACCAAAACCGACAGGACAAATGTCTTTGTTCGACGAGCCTGCTGTTGACGAAAAACCAAAAGAAAAACCGGCCCCACAACCAACGATTGATTTTATAGCTCCGCAAGAATCTGTTTCCGGCTTACAAAATCTCACCACCACTCCGCATAAATATGTGCTGGTGGACACAAAAGTAAAGCGTTCGGATTTGATTTCGAAGCTCTTTATGCAGAAGTCGGTTTGTTTCGATACCGAAACTACCGGTCTTGATGTATTTAACGATGATTTGGTAGGGCTCTCGTTTTGTTTTACTGAGGGGGAAGCATACTATGTTTCACTACCCGAAAATAAAGAAGAAGCGCGACAAGTGTTGCTCGAGTTTCGTGTCATTTTCGAAAGCGATCAAATAGAAAAAATAGGACAGAACATTAAATTTGATTTACTGATGCTGGCGCAATATGGCGTGGAATTGAACGGCAAATTGTTCGATACTATGATTGCGCATTATCTTATTCAGCCCGAATTGCGTCACGGAATGGATTATCTGGCCGAGATTTATTTGAAATATCGCACGATCCATTTCGAAGATATTGTGGGATCAAAAGGAAAAAATCAGATGAATATTCGTACTGTTGAGTTAGACAAGCTGTGCGATTATGCCGCTGAAGATGCGGATATTACTTTCCGATTGAAAAAGATACTGGAAAAAGAACTGGAAGCAAATTCGCTTTCATCGCTGTTCTATGATATTGAAATGCCGCTTATGAAAGTGCTTTCCATTATCGAAAGAAACGGGGTGCGACTAGATATTCCGGCGCTGGCCGAGAGTTCTACTATTCTGACAGCCGAGATGGGGGTGTTGGAAAAAGAAATTCACGAATTGGCAGGCGGAGAGTTTAATGTCAGCTCGCCAATGCAAGTGGGTGAGGTGCTTTTCGACCGCTTACAACTGGACGCTAAAGCTAAGAAAACCAAGACGGGTCAGTATTCTACGTCCGAAGATATTCTGGAAAAACTACAGTCAAAACATCCTATTATAAGCAAAATTCTCGATTATCGCGGATTAAAAAAACTACTGAGTACCTATATCGATTCGTTGCCGCAACTGGTCAATCCGAAGACGGGTAAGGTACACACCTCCTTCAATCAAACAGTAACAGCAACCGGCCGGTTAAGCTCTACCAATCCGAATTTGCAGAATATTCCGATTCGCGATGCGCAAGGCAAGGAAATTCGTAAAGCGTTTATCCCTGATGCCGATAGTGTTTTTCTAAGTGTCGATTATTCTCAAATTGAGCTTCGTATCATGGCGCACCTGAGCGGTGACACCAATATGCTTGAGGCGTTCAACAGCGGTCATGATATTCACACCGCTACTGCCGCCAAGATTTATAAAATTCCGTTGGAAGAAGTGACCTCGGATATGCGCCGCAAGGCAAAAACGGCCAACTTCGGGATTATCTATGGTATTTCTATTTTCGGATTGTCCGACAGATTAAGTATTCCTCGCGGTGAAGCCAAAGAACTTATCGACGGCTATTTTGCGACTTATCCATCGGTGAAGAAATACATGGATGCCAGCATTCAACGTGCTAAAGAAATGGGTTATGTGGAAACACTGCTCGGACGTAAACGCTTTTTGCCGGATATCAACTCCCAAAACAGCATTGTACGTGGTTTCGCTGAGCGTAATGCTATCAATGCACCTATTCAGGGAACGGCAGCCGATATCATCAAAATTGCCATGGTGCGCATTCAAAAGCGACTGGAACAAGAAAACCTGCAAGCCAAAATGACTATGCAGGTTCATGATGAGTTGAACTTTACGGTACCAAACTCAGAAATAGATGTGGTAAAAAAAGTGGTGGTCGACGAAATGGAAAACGCCATCAAACTTCAGGTGCCACTTATTGCCGATTGTGGCGTGGGAGCCAACTGGTTGGAAGCGCATTGAAATAGAGAATATGAAGAAAATCCCCTAAAACTGAAGAATGTTTTCATTCAGTTTTAGGGGATTTTTATTTTGCAGAATTAGCATTTGTATATCAGAAAGATGCTTTATTGAAACGATGAGCATCACTTTGGCAAATGATAAGCATCTTTTGAGTAAATGATAAGCATCTTTTGAGTAAACGATGAGCATCTTTTAGGCAAACGATGCTTATCGTTTTAAAACTCAATTAGCAGCATTGTTCATCTACCTTTTGTTCGAAAATCCTTTACTGCTGGCGTTGGATTTTCCGGAAGAACCTCCCCTACCACTTTTCGCACCGCTGTATCTTTTATCAGTCGGCGCTGCATTACTTTGTCCACGCAATGCTTTCGACTTTGGATTCGGGTTAGTAACTCTGTCCATTTGCTTGGCTGCAGAGCTTCGTTGAGCTGGTCTGGCGGCGCCGCTACCCGGATTCTTAGGTTTTGCGTCTTTTATCTTTTGTCCTTGTTCTTTTGTCTTTGATGGTTCCGCGGTTGACGATGAATTGGCGATTGCATCCATGATTTCGGTCATCTCATGTGGCGTGAGTGGTCGCCATTCGCCGGTAGGAATGCCTTTGAGGTTGATGTTCATAATTCTGACACGCTCCAGCTTCGTTACCTCGTATTCAAAATACTCGCACATTCGGCGAATTTGACGGTTCAGTCCTTGCACCAATACAATTCGGAAGGTGTAAACCGACTCTTTTGTTACCTTACACTTTTTGGTGGTTTCGCCCAGCATAGGAACGCCATTGCCCATTCGGGTAATAAAATCCTCGGTAATGGGTTTGTTGACGGTTACCAGATACTCCTTTTCGTGGTTGTTTCCGGCTCGTAAAATTTTATTGACGATATCGCCATTATTCGTCATGAAAATCAAGCCCTGCGATTCCTTATCGAGTCTGCCGATAGGGAAAATGCGCTCGTGGTAGCCAATATAATCGATGATAGAATCTTTAACACCAACTTCGGTGGTACTGATTACCCCGACCGGTTTGTTGAAAGCCAGAAACACAAATTCATCACCAACTTTAGCTTCAATACGTTGCCCGTTGAGCATTACTTTATCTTTGGCCGAAACCATTTCACCCACCACAGCGCGATGTCCGTTAACCAGTACTTTGCCCGTTTCTATGAACTTGTCGGCCTCCCGACGGGAGCAAACACCGCTGTCGCTAATGAATTTATTTAATCGAATTTTATCGGCCATTTTTTGTTTGTTCGGTTTGGGAGTTCCAACTCCAACTCTTATTTAGTTTTATTGTTTTAATATATCCAGTAGTTCACTGATTACCATAGCACTTGCTCCCCATATTTCGGCATTGTTCACATCAAAATACGGTGCATCCGAAGCTGCTTTTATTGAATTGACATAGAAATCTTTCTGCTTAATCACATCGGGTTTGAAAAATTCGGTGACCGGAATCTCAATCACCTCATCTACTTCCCGTTCCTGCATTTTGTAGATGGGTTTTTCGTCAAGATAACCTGCAAAAACACTAATCAGAAAGTTGCTTGGTGGCACATAAATATCCGAAAGACGACCGATAATTTCAATATCATTACGCGATATACCTATTTCTTCTTCAATCTCCCGAAGGGCTGTTGTCTGCACATCAATATCTTCTACTTCAAATCTTCCACCTGGGAATGCAATTTGACCTGAATGGACACCTACATAGCTACTCCGGCGAATTACAATCATTTTCAGCTCATTATATTCCTGAAAAAAGAGAATGAGTACGGCGCTCTTTTGTGCGTTTAGAGCATTATCATTTTGATTGATAAGATCCTGAACACGGTGTTTAGGTGCCATTTTCAGATGTGACGCTAAGCCCGGCAAAGGTAGTTGAAATTTCTGTTTTAATTCGTCTTTGCTAAATTGCATATGCTTACAAACTAAATTTCCCGCAGGTTCCGCTGATTTTCGCTGAAATACATCTGCGTTATTAGCGGAACCTGCGGGAAATAATCTTTATTCTTTTGTCTTTGTTCTCTTATTGACAAATCACACAACCTTCGCATTTGGATAATTCACCACGAAGTCGTTTTTCAACCAGCATCTTAATACGATCCTGCAATGCAGGTATGCGTATATTTTCTATCACGTCATTGGTAAATGCAAACATCAGCAGCAAGCGAGCTTCCTCACCCGAAATTCCACGTGCCTGCATGTAGAATTTTGCAGATTCGTCGAGCTGACCAATAGTGGCACCGTGCGAACATTTTACGTCATCGGCATAAATTTCCAATTGCGGTTTAGTGCGCATCTTGGCTGTTTTGCTCAGCAGAATATTGCGGTTGGTCTGAAAAGCAGCCGTTTTCTGAGCATCTTTTGCCACGTAAAGTTTACCTGTAAAACCACCTTTAGACATGTCGTCCAACACATATTTAAATAGTTCTCGACTATGGCAATTGGGTTTATTATGAATGATAGAAGTGAAGTTATCCACCTGTTGGTTTTTGTCGCCAATTACCATTCCGCAAAGCAATGTCTCGCAATGTTCGCCGTCCAAATCAATTTCAACGGTATTGCGCGTTTGTCCATTGTGCAATGTAATCACATTAGCAAGCACGTTAGACGAAGCTTGTTGGTCGATAAGCAGCGTAGCAAGATTGGTTGTTTTTATGTGCATGTTTTCTAGCTTGTAATGCTCATAAGTAGCATTTTTACTCACAAAAACTTCCGTTACACGATTAGAAAGAAAACGCACATCGTCCACCGTGTGGTCGCATACCAGCAACTGCGCCTTAGCACCTTCCTCAAGGATAATTAAATTATGACTGTTGGCCATAAAATCGACATCCGAACGCATGATATTTACCAATTGTACAGGCTTGTCGAGCACTACATTTTTAGGCACGTACATGAAAAAGCCATCCTGCGCAAACGCACCATTGAAGGCAATTAATCCATCTTCTTTCTTAGAACTTAGTTTTCCAAAGTATTGCTTTACCAATTCAGGATGCGTTTCGGCCACCTGGTTTACGCTACCGATAATCACGCCTTCGGGCAAACTGTTATTCCGGATATCTTTTACCGGGTAAAATGCATCATTTACCACAAAGTAAAGATAAGAATGAATACCCGGCACATCGCAGGTAAAGACCTCGTAAGGATTTACCGGAATAGGAATACGGTTAATATTCACTCCATAATCGATTGAAAGACCGGCTTTCAAATCGGAATATTTGTAATTCTCCAACGCCGTGGTGGGGAAATGCAATTTTTCGAACAACGCAAATGCGTCATCGCGAAGATCGTTCATCACCCCTGTCGAATGCTTTTTAATGCTCTCGTGATGTTGTTTATATAAATCGATATATTGTTGTTCCATAATTTTAGCAGTAAGAGGCTAGCAGTAAGAGGTAAGCAAATAGCTCGCTGACCCACTAACTGTTTAACCAGTTAACTATTTACCATCTACTTCTTGCTTAATCCAGTCGTATCCACGTTCTTCAAGTTCCAGCGCAAGTTCTTTGCCACCCGATTTTACAATGCGTCCATCGTACAATACATGCACAAAGTCAGGTACGATATAGTCCAACAAACGTTGGTAGTGTGTAATCACAATGCTTGCATTATCTGCAGTCTTGAGTTTATTTACTCCGTTGGCCACGATACGCAAGGCGTCAATATCTAAACCTGAATCCGTTTCGTCAAGAATAGACAAGCGGGGATCAAGCATGGCCATTTGGAAAATCTCGTTACGCTTCTTTTCTCCACCCGAGAAACCTTCGTTTACTGAGCGGTTCGCCAGTTTGTTGTCCATTTCTACTAATTCCTTCTTTTCACGCATGGTGCGCAAGAAGTCGGTTGCAGAAAGTGGTTCGAGGTTTTTATATTTGCGGTGTTCGTTCAGTGCTGTACGCATAAAATTCACCATGCTCACACCCGGAATCTCTACCGGATACTGAAAGCTCAGGAAAATCCCTTCGCGCGAACGATCTTCCGGCGATAATTCCAATAAATTCTTACCATAGAAAGTCACGTCACCTTTTGTTACTTCAAAGGCTTGGTTGCCTGTGAGAACAGACGCTAAGGTTGATTTACCGGCACCGTTTGGCCCCATGATAGCATGTATCTCGCCTGGACGAACCACCAGATTCAATCCTTTTAATATTTCCTTGCCATTTATATTGGCGTGTAAGTTTTTAATTTCTAACATATATTTTGTCTAATGTCTATTGTCAAATGTCTCTGGACGAAAAAAAAATTTATATCGCGACCGGAGGGAGTAAATATCGCCTTCAGGTTAATAACGTTTATCCAACCGAACCTTCCAACGTTATTTGCAGTAGCTTTTGTGCTTCTACAGCAAATTCCATGGGTAGTTGATTCAGAACTTCTTTGGCATATCCGTTTACGATCAGTCCCACAGCATCTTCGGTAGAAATACCGCGTTGATTACAGTAAAATATTTGATCTTCGTTGATTTTCGAAGTAGTTGCTTCGTGTTCCACAATGGCGGTGTCGTTATCCACTTCCATGTACGGAAACGTGTGCGCACCACATTTATCGCCAAGCAGTAAACTGTCGCATTGAGAATAGTTACGTGCATTTTCGGCTTTCGGATTTATTTTTACCAATCCGCGGTAGCTGTTTTGACTTTTACCTGCCGAAATACCTTTCGACAAAATATGACTACTGGTATTTTTACCAATATGAAGCATTTTTGTTCCTGTGTCGGCTTGTTGGTGATGATTGGTAACGGCTACCGAATAAAACTCAGCCGATGAATTATCGCCCAGCAAAATACAACTTGGATATTTCCATGTGACTGCCGACCCGGTTTCCACTTGCGTCCACGATATTTTTGAACTGTCACCTTTGCAAATGCCACGCTTGGTAACGAAATTATAAATTCCACCAACACCATTTTTATCGCCCGGATACCAGTTTTGAACCGTTGAGTATTTCACTTCTGCATTTTTCATGGCAATAATTTCCACAATGGCAGCGTGCAATTGGTTTTCGTCGCGCATTGGTGCTGTACAGCCTTCGAGATACGAAACGTAACTATCCTCGTCGGCAATAATCAATGTCCGTTCAAACTGTCCGGTATTAATGGCGTTGATACGGAAATAGGTAGAAAGCTCCATGGGGCAACGAACCCCTTTGGGAATATATACGAAAGAACCGTCGCTAAAAACGGCGCAATTGAGTGTTGCAAAAAAGTTATCGGCATAAGGCACCACCGAGCCCATGTATTTTTGAACCAAATCGGGGTGATGTTCTACCGCCTCGCTAAACGAGCAAAAAATAATTCCCTTTTCAGCAAGGCTTTCTTTGAAAGTAGTCTTTACAGAAATACTATCCATAACCACATCTACTGCCATTCCCGAAAGCATTTTTTGCTCTTCCATCGAAATGCCTAATTTGTTGAATGTTTTCAGCAATTCAGGATCCACTTCATCCAAGCTCTGCGGTGCATTTTTTCTCGGTGCTGCGTAATACGCAATACTCTGAAAGTCGATTTTTGGAATTTCCAGATGCGCCCATGAGGGCATCTCCATTGTAAGCCAATGACGATAGGCTTTCAAGCGAAATTCGAGCATCCATTCCGGTTCATTTTTTTTAGCCGAAATAATACGCACCACATCCTCGCTGAGTCCAATGGGAATAATATCGGTTTCAATATCGGTGGTAAAACCGTACTTGTAATCTGATTGGGTAAGTTGGTCTAATATATCTTCTGACATAATGATTTCAATTTGTTATTCAAACAATAAATATTGAATGAAATTTAAAAACGCAAAGGTACAAAAAATGTGTTTTACAGCATAATTCTTTGTCCTAAAAGAGTAACGACATAACGTATTTGTACAAGTTATTGTTCTAAATTTGGTGGATATTGACAATTATTGAGGGAAATTCATGCTTAAATGTAAAAAATAGAGGGAAAACCGAATAATCAATTTTCCCTCTATTCTAAGATATAAATATCATTTTATTTCTTTTCGAGTTGCTTTTGAATCTTTTTGATAGCTGATTCGATTGATTTCTCTGGTTCAATCACATTGTATTCGCCCCAGAATGATGGATCTGAAAAACCAACTGCTTCATCGCTTATCACAATCGAAGGTTTAATGCGGTCTTTGGGGCTCGCTAATTTTGTATCGGTATCAAGTTCCCAATCGGTAACTGCCATTTCTATCGTCGAATTGTAAGTGGTTTTGAACAATCTCTTCTTCCAGTTTATTTTTAAACCCAGTTGAATTCGACTATAACTGTAGTACCACTTCCCATCCTTTTCGGTATAATCAATCCTGTAGGATGCTTCAACAGGATATACGTCGGCATTGAATGGTTTTTTTAAAACAAACATTTTGCTAGCCATTTCTCTGTTCTGTAAGTTTAAGTTAAAAACAGCACTCTTCATGGCGTAATTTTTAGCATCAATATACAACTTACCATAATACAACGGATCTACAACACCAGCACGCTGCTTGAAGTCAATTACAAAAATAAGACGTTTGTCCATATAGGTTGATCGGTCAAATGTAAATTCATAATTAGCCAACATTTCGTCCGTAAAAATCATATCAGGATATCTCATAATATCAAGATACAGGGAATTGAACGGACCACCCTGTAGTTTAAATGCAACTGTATCGAGCTTACTGTAGTCTGCCTTTTTACGAGCTTTGAACAATGTAACGATATCGTTTTTATACGAGTTATAGGGCTGTTTATAGATTTCTGCGACTGCTTCAGACAATGAAACATAAGATCTTCCTTTTTTTATTGTTTCGCGATAGAAAGCCGTCATTCGATTTAAATCACTAGAGTAATTTTTATCTTTTCGATCCAACACTTCTCGAATCAACGCTTCAGCATTTTTCGAAACCACACTAATTTCAGGCAATTCAACAGAAGTTGGCTCCAATTCCACTTTTGCTTTATCCTGAGTCACTTCAGCAAGCGTCACCGTTTTAGATTTGTATCCAATATGGCTGATTACGATTTTTGCATCTAGCAACTCTTTCCCGATTTTAAGAGAAAACTCACCTTCGGAGTTTGTTACAGTTGAAACGTTTGATCCAACAACTAAAACACTAGCATAGGTTAACGTTTCACCATTTTTCCGATCAACAACTTTTGCCCTGTATTCATTAAAGCTGTCTTGATTTGCATGTTGTGTGGTTGGTAAAAAAGTAGAGGCCATTACAGAAAATGGTGAAAGAGCAAGTACAATTAAACAATTTATAACAAAACTGTTGAATAAAATGCATTTTTGTGTTTTCATAATAAATCGTATTAAAATTGTTTGCATTAAAAGACTCACAGTACAAAACAAAATTTTAGAACAATAATAAATTCTGAAAATTCTTTACAAAAGTATGGATATTTTTTTGAATAAAGAAACAAAACACGATATACTTAAACAGAACTGAATCAAGCTGATATTTACACAAAGTATAGGTTTATAAATGGCGGACAATCAAAACACGCAGAAAACAATTGGAACCAAAACAGCGACTAATTGATAAAATAGTTTATCAACTAATCGCTGTTTTAGGGCATTGGTATGAGATTGGCTAAGAATTCAACAATAAAAATTGCATCAAAAGGCCTAATCTTTTTTTTATTTCCAACAAAGAATTAATAAAAGCAAAAGAGCAACCACTAAATAACTAGATACAAGTAACGTAGCTGTCTTGATAACTGGGTGAGAAACTAACGCTTTCATGATGATATGATTTTTAAAGTGAATAATAAGGTTTACAAATACATTATTGAATACATTACAAATATACATAAAGCATTTAAATTGCTGATAATAAATTAATTGTAGCAGTATGTACAGGTGTTGTAGTAGTTTTGTCACTCTAACATAATACGAAGAGCGACAATACAAACGCTAAATAAGCCAAAAAAACTTGCAATAAAAATGTATACTAAACGTAAATTGACCGTAATTTATTGTTTAACTGATAAATATATCTTATTCAACTAAATTAGATAAGTAGCATTTAATCATCTACGATGTACTTACTATTACATAATTTCAAAAAAAAAAAATCATAATCACCAAAAAAAAACAAATACCCCTTATGTCTCTTTTTTTAATTTATAATAATTTCGTTAATTTGATATTATATCAAATTTATATTAAGTATAATTAACTAGAATTCTAGAATAAAATAACATTTAGAAAATACCAAGAGTTATAAATCAACTCATTTACTATACTGTCTATTATAAATACTACATTACGTGTAGCATTTACTTCTACGCAAAACCCTGAAAGAACCAAAATAAAAAGTCAACATTAAGCAGAAATAGAAAACCTCCTACTGAAAATATCAATAGGAGGTTATTTCAAAAAAAATAGCAAAAGTTTATTTCGTTTCTTTCAACAAGTCACGAATTTCAGCTAAAAGAATTTCTTCTCTACTCACCGCAGTAGTAGCGGGTGCTTCAGCAATCACATCCTCTTTCTTTTTCAAATTATTGATTGCCTTAATCACCATGAAGATTACAAAAGCTACAATTAGAAAATCTAATGTGACTTGTAAAAAATTACCATAATTCATAGTAACAGCAGCCTTTTGAACTCCGTCTACTATTTCTGTATCTTTCATCACCCACTTCAGATCCGTAAAGTTAACTCCACCGACCAACAAACCAATTGGCGGCATAACAACATCGGCAACAAAAGAAGCAACAATTTTTCCGAATGCACTACCAATGATAACACCGACAGCCAAATCAATTACATTGCCACGCATAGCAAAATCTCTAAATTCCTTTAGTAAAGCCATAGTAAATAATTTTTATTGTTTCGAAAATCATTATTAGCCATTGCAAAGATATTGATTTCAATGAAATAGTCAAACTCTAAGATATAGTCTATATTCCAACAAAACTGGCTCGATTTGCCGCTAATACATCCTAAAAAACAAATCTAAAATGTCAATTTACTAAGTATTAATTTTACTGGACGAAAGGCAGAATAACTTCCATTCCGTAGATTATAATGCAATATTTGTTTCATATTTGACAAAAAAGCACTACTTTTGCGCTCAAATTATCAAACTATAAAATTCAAAGAAAATGGTAAATTACAAAGAACTTGGATTGGTGAACACCAATGACTTATTCAAAAAAGCAATTGAAGGCAAATATGCAATTCCGGCTTTCAATTTCAACAACATGGAACAATTGCAAGCAATCGTTGCAGCTTGCGTTGAAACAAAATCTCCGGTTATTTTGCAAGTATCGAGCGGTGCACGTAAATATGCTAACCAAACCTTACTTCGTTATATGGCTCAGGGAGCAGTTGAATATGCAAAAGAATTAGGCTTGAATATTCCAATCGCATTACATCTTGACCACGGTGATACTTTCGAACTTTGTAAAGACTGCGTTGATTCAGGTTTTTCTTCAGTAATGATTGATGGCTCACACCATTCTTACGAAGATAACATTGCTTTGACTAAGAAAGTTGTAGATTATGCTCATGCTCACGGCGTAAGCGTTGAAGGCGAACTTGGTGTATTGGCAGGTGTTGAGGATGATGTCGTTGCTGAACATCACACTTATACTCGTCCCGAAGAAGTAGTTGACTTTGTAACTCGTACCGGTGTTGATTCTTTAGCAATCTCTATTGGAACTTCACACGGCGCTAATAAATTTACTCCGGCTCAATGTACCCGTGACGAAAACGGCCACTTAGTACCACCACCATTGCGTTTCGATATTTTAGAAGAAATTGAAAAACAAATTCCAGGATTCCCAATCGTACTTCACGGTGCTTCTTCAGTTCCACAAGAATATGTTGAAACTATCAACAAATACGGTGGTGTATTGAAAGATTCAATCGGTATTCCAGAAGAGCAATTGCGCAAAGCAGCTACTTCAGCAGTATGCAAAATCAATATCGACTCTGACGGTCGTTTAGCCATGACTGCTGCAGTACGCGAAGTAATGTCAAAACAACCGGGAGAATTTGATGCTCGCAAGTACTTAGGACCAGCTCGCGACGAATTGAAAAAATTATACTCTCACAAAACAGTAAGTGTTTTGGGAAGTGCTGGAAAAGCGTGATTTAGCATTCAATCGACATAAACAAGAAAAGACTACCCTCCCTGATAGTCTTTTCTTGTTTATGTCATTTCTCCTATTTCTATTGCCCCAGTTCATCCGATAAAAAATGCTCCAGTTGTTCTGCCTTCACATTCACCGTTAACTGCCCATTTACAGCCCAAGAAATATGCCCGGTTTCTTCAGAAACAACAATTGCTATGGCATCCGACTTTTCGGTTATACCTAACGCAGCTCTGTGTCGCAAACCCATTCGCTTAGGAATTGATTGATTTTTCGAAACCGGCAGTATACAACTTGCTGCTTTCATTTTTCTTTCCGAAATTATTAATGCGCCATCGTGAAGCGGACTGTTTTTAAAAAAGATATTTTCAATAAGTCTGGAATTAATCGTGGCATTGATTTGCTCGCCCGACTGCAAATAAAAATCCAAATCATTCGATTTTGTAATCACAATTAAACCACCTGTAGAGCTTTTGGACAAGTTTCTACATGCAAGCACAATCTGCACCAAATCATAATTTGATTTTTCTTCTTCATTATGATTATTTCCAAAAAAACGCTTAATGGAGTTTAAAGATTCCCATTTGCTCGTCGATCCAACTTTTGAAAAAAACCGACGAATTTCTTCTTGAAAAATAACAATCAATGCAAATGCACCTACGCTCACAATCCGGTCGAAAATTCCACCAAGTAGTTCCATTTTAAAAACATATGAAACCAGAAACCAGCAAATTATAAATGCAAGAATGCCCAAAAACACATTTGCAGCTCCCGAACGTTTAAGCAGTTTGAACATTTGGTAAAGCAAAATAGCTACCAAAAATATATCAACCATGTCTTTAATGCCAATCTGAAATCCCATAATATTATATTTACCGTTTTGGAATTAATCCATCATTTACAATATGCTTTATAAATCTCAACAGCCTGAAAAGCCTCTTTCACATCGTGAACACGAAGTATAGATGCGCCACCCATAAGCGCTAACATATTAGCAGCTGTTGTGCCGTTAAGAGCCCCTTCAGCATCAGTATCAAGAAGCTTATAAATCATTGACTTGCGCGACAAACCGGCCAAAATAGGGACATTCAGTTCTTTGAAATAAGAAAGCTTTTTCAGCAATTCAAAGTTTTGATCACCGGTTTTAGCAAACCCAAAACCAGGATCAATGATTATATCGTTAACTCCAAACAACCGAAGTTGTGCAACCCGTTTTTCAAGGAAACGAAAAACATCACCCACCAAATCATCGTACTTCGTTTTATTTTGCATCGTTTGCGGCGTACCACGAGTATGCATCAACACATACGCCACTTTCAAATCTGCTATCGTTTCAAACATCAAAGAATCCAACGTTCCTCCTCCAATATCGTTAATCATAGCCACTTTGTAATTTTTCACCACTTCCCTCACCACAGTAGAACGGAAGGTGTCCACGGAAATGTGAATATCAGGAAATTTTTTCAATATTATTTCAAGTGCATCAGAAACACGGCGAATTTCCTCATCGTCAGAAACAACATCAGCCTGTGGTCGAGTTGAATAACCGCCAATATCAATAATACTCCCACCTTCAGCAATAATTTTTTCAACGCACTTCAAAATTTCTTTATCTGACACAAACCTATTCCCTTTAAAAAACGAATCTGGAGTAGTATTTAGCACTCCCATTACAATTGGAGCTGACAAATCAATTAATTTATTATTAAAATTTATCTGTAAAACATTCGAATTCATATAAAAAAGGATTTAAATTAAGCGCAGGCAAAAAAAAACAGTAATGCAAAAGTAAGAAAATATAGTGAGGCATTATGCTCGACATTAAATTCTAAAAAAAATAATGGTAAATATACGATTTAAGATCAAAATTAGTTATTAATAAGCTCTTTTTTTATTTGAAAATGTAAAAATATTTGTATTATTTGACTCATTACGCAAAAAAAATACTATTTTTGCACTGCTGTTTTATCCAAATAATCATTAACAATATGTCGTCCCTATTTATGAAATTTAAAACCATAGCAAAATTAGCAACAATATCTTTGGCAATAACCTTGGCTGGTTGTGCAAGCAAAACTAGCGACAAAGGAGTTTCTAGCGTAACCGGTTGGAAATACAATGATAAAGAAGGTACTGAGTTTTTAGTAAAAAACAACTTCAAAACCAAAGTTCCTCCTGGGATGGTGGCTATTGAAGGTGGATCTTTTACAGTGGGTGAAAGAGGCGAGTTTGTTACTGCTCCGCGGGATAACAAACGTCGCCGGATAACAGTGAGTTCATTCTACATGGATCAATACGAAATTAGAAATATTGACTGGCGCGAATACACCAACTGGATGCAAAGAGTATTTGGCAAAACAGCCCCTAAGCTAGTTGCAAAAGCCCAACCAAACGGCAAAATTTGGCGTGAAGAGTTGGCTTATAACGAACCATATTTGGAAAATTATTTTTCACATCCATCCTTCGACCAATATCCAATTGTTGGTGTAACATGGGAACAAGCAATGGATTACTGTGCTTGGCGTACTGATCGCGTAAATGAAAAAGCGCTCATTGATGCCGGAATAATTGAGGCACCTGATTTTGGGTCTTTATCAAAGAAAGAGGACTTCGATTCCATTGCCACCAACTTTGTTTTCAATACTCAAAAATATCTGTTGCAATCAAGTTACAAGCCAGCCGACGGCCGTAGACCAAAAGAAAATGCTTCTGGTGAAGCTACAAAAGTCGATATGTCTGATGGAATTTTATTTTCAGACTTCCGCCTACCAACTGAAGCAGAATGGGAATTTGCAGCTTATGCCACAAGATCTGAAAAAGACGGTCTTGTAAAAGAAAGCAAAATGTATCCTTGGTCTGGAGCTCAAGTTCGTGTTCCAGCAAAAAAAGCGCTTGGACAAATGCAAGCAAACTTTGTTCGTGGACGTGGTGATATGATGGGAACTTCAGGCAGCCTGAATGATAAAGCAACTATTACTGCACCGGTAAATAAATACACTCCTAATAATTTCGGATTATACAATATGGCTGGTAATGTCAACGAGTGGGTTCTTGATGTTTACCGTCCAACATCGTTCGAAGAATTATCCGAGTATAACTCATTTAGAGGGAACGTATATTCGAATCCTGTTGTGGAAAGCACAGATGAAATTGGAAACAAAGTATACAAAATCGATTCACTTGGTAGAGTTCAAACAAAAGTTGACAAAATCGACGATGTACGTAACTTCAAAGATGGCGATGCTACATCTCAATACAATTTCTCATTGGCACTAGTAGACCCTAAAGGACTTGACAATTTGAAGAACAAAGAAAAGATTGATCCAACAGATGTATTGTGCCCTAAGATTACGGATAAAACACGTGTTTACAAAGGTGGCTCTTGGAAAGATCGCGTATATTGGTTATCTCCATCTACCCGTAGATTCTTAGATCAAGATAAATCAGCTAATGATATTGGTTTCCGCTGTGCAATGAGTATGATTGGAAACGTTGATAGTCAACAAACTAAGTAAACAAATTCACAGATATACAAAAAGCACCAGTTCGGCTCGAACATGGTGCTTTTTTGTTTTTTTTACAGCGTGCTTTTTCCAATGAAAATTAGTACTTTTGCACTCGCAAAACAAATTACGAACTATATACTTTATTGATTACAAATAACATGAGCAGAACTATTATTGTTGATGCATTGAAACGAATTGATTTTGGTGCCGAAGTAAATATCAAAGGTTGGGTAAGAACTCGCCGTGGTAATAAAAATGTTAGCTTTATAGCGTTGAACGATGGATCAACGATTCATAATATACAAGTTGTAGTAGATAATGAAAAATTTGGCGACGAATATCTAAAACCAATAACTACCGGTGCATGTATCAGTGTGGTTGGCACATTGGTTGAATCGATGGGTCAAGGTCAGAAGGTAGAAATTCAAGCGACAAAAATTGAAATTTATGGCATAGCCGATCCTGAAACATATCCATTACAAAAGAAAGGACACACTCTTGAGTTCTTGCGCGAGATTGCACATCTTCGCCCACGTACTAATACGTTTGGTGCCATTTTCCGTGTTCGTCACCACATGGCAATGGCTATTCACTCTTTCTTTCACGAACGTGGATTTTTCTATTTTCATACGCCGATAATTACAGCGTCTGACTGCGAAGGTGCCGGACAAATGTTTCAGGTAACCACCATGAACCTGTATGACTTAAAGAAAGATGAAGCTGGTCAAATTGACTATAGCAACGATTTCTTTGGGAAACAAGCCAGCCTTACTGTTTCAGGCCAATTAGAGGGTGAATTGGCAGCCATGTCGATGGGAGCTATTTATACATTCGGACCTACTTTCCGTGCTGAAAACTCAAACACTCCACGACACTTATCAGAGTTTTGGATGATTGAACCAGAAGTTGCGTTCAATGAAATTGAAGAGAATATGCAATTGGCTCAGGATTTTATTCAATACTGTATTCGTTGGGCATTGGATAAATGTAAAGACGACTTAGAGTTCCTTTCTACGATGTACGATAAAGAATTGATTGAGCGTCTGAATTCAGTTGTAAACGACGATTTTATTCGTTTGCCATATACACAAGGTGTTGAAATTCTTGAAGCAGCCGTTGCCAAAGGTCACAAATTTGAATTTCCGGTTGGTTGGGGTACCGACTTGCAATCTGAGCACGAGCGCTATCTGGTAGAACAACATTTCAAAAAACCTGTTATTCTTACTGACTATCCGAAAGAGATTAAATCGTTCTATATGAAGCAAAACGATGATGGCAAGACTGTTCGTGCCATGGACGTATTGTTCCCAAAAATCGGAGAAATAATCGGAGGATCACAACGTGAAGAAGACTACGAAAAACTGAAAAATCGCGCAGAAGAAATGGGCGTGCCTACAAAAGATATCTGGTGGTATCTCGACACCCGTCGTTTCGGAACTGCTCCTCACTCGGGATTTGGCCTGGGATTCGAACGTTTATTACTTTTTGTAACCGGTATGTCGAACATCCGCGATGTAATTCCTTTCCCACGTACTCCGAACAATGCAGAGTTCTAATTTGTTACTATCAAAGCATTTTTTGAATATTAATGTAAATTTGAAAGCATTTATCAGTATATTTAATCACTTTCGCTTAGAATTGGGTTAATTATATTGCATAAATGCTCCTTAATACTTACATTTGCACAAAAGAAAGCTTTTTTATAGAATGTTAGCATAAATATACGATTTAATAAATATGGATAAAACGAAAACAACCGAATTGGATAATGTAGTGGTTCGTTTCTCTGGTGACTCGGGAGACGGAATGCAACTAACAGGAACTCTATTTTCCAATCTTTCGGCAATTTTAGGCAACGAAATTTCAACTTTCCCCGATTTCCCTTCTGAAATACGCGCCCCACTTGGTACAATAGGTGGTGTATCCGGTTTTCAGGTACATCTTGGTTCAAGCAAAATATATACTCCCGGTGATGATGCGGATGTATTGGTAGCAATGAATCCTGCTGCACTTAAAGTGAATGCAGCTAGTGTAAAAAAAGGGGGGATTATTATTTTTGATACTGACTCGTTCGAAAAATCTGATTTGGACAAAGCAGGTTTCAAGACAGATAATCCATTTGTGGAACTAGGAATTTCTGATGCAACACAACTTATACCGGCAGCACTCTCCTCGCTTACTCAAAGTAGTTTGGATGGATTTGGGCTTGATAATAAAACGGTGTTGCGTAGCAAAAATATGTTTTCATTAGGTTTAATTTGTTGGTTGTTTAATCGACCAATTGATCAAGCCATCCATTTCTTAGAAAAAAAATTCGGAAAAAAACCCGACTTATTGCATGCGAATATAAAGGTACTGACTGACGGTTACAATTATGGAAATAATTTGCACCTTACAATCTCAACCTTCATCGTTGAAAAATCGCACGAAACACCTAAAGGAACTTATACCAGTATTAGCGGAAACAAGGCCACTGCCTGGGGATTAATTGCAGCTTCGCAAAAATCGGGCTTGCAACTTTTCTTAGGAAGTTATCCTATTACTCCGGCTACAGATATCATGCACGAATTGGCTTTGCGAAAAGACATGGGCGTGAAAGTGGTTCAGGCCGAAGACGAAATAGCAGGTATCACTTCTGCCATTGGAGCTTCTTTTGCCGGCAGTCTGGCAGCTACGAATACTTCAGGTCCCGGACTGGCCCTGAAATCGGAAGCCATCGGATTGGCAGTAATGGCCGAATTACCACTTGTGATTATTGATGTTATGCGTGGTGGACCATCTACAGGTTTGCCTACCAAAACAGAGCAAACCGACCTGCTGCAAGCCCTTTATGGACGTAATGGCGAAAGTCCTGCAGTGGTAATGGCTGCAAGTACACCTGCCGACTGTTTTCACTTTGCATTTATGGCCAGTAAAATTGCTTTGGAACATATGACTCCGGTTATTTTGTTGACAGATGCTTTTATCGGAAATGGAACTTCACTTTGGAAACTTCCAACCTTGGCTGAGTTACCGGGTATTTACCCAAACTATACAAAAAAAGGCATGGAGGATGTAAAAGTTACTTCACGCGATGAAGAAACCAAAGTTCGTTATTGGAGCATTCCGGGAACAGAAGGTTTTGGTCATAGAAATGGTGGCCTTGAAAAAGACTATTATACCGGAGCTATCTCTAGCGATCCGGAAAATCACCAAAAAATGGTAGACACTCGTGCTGAAAAAATAAAAAATATCAGTCAGTTCCTTCCTGATTTAGTTATTGAAGGTTCTGCTAAAGCTGATTTACTTGTAATTGGTTGGGGTGGCACACACGGTCATTTAATGAGTGCTGTGCAATCGATGAACAAAAAAGGAAACAAAATTGCATTGGCACATTTCAATTATATCAACCCACTTCCCAAAAACACCATTGAAGTAATACAACGCTATAAAAAGGTGGTGGTTTGCGAATTAAATAGCGGACAATTTGCTACTTATTTGCGTTCAAATGTTCCTGCGGTAGAATTTCAGCAGTACAATAAAGTACAGGGTCAACCATTTACAGTTGCCGAATTGGAAGAATGTTTCGATAATTTATTCAAATAATAAATCGGTATTTTTCCAGTAACAATTTAATATTTTCAACTTATGGAAACTAAAGAATCAACAATACAATATACTGCCAAAGACTTTAAGAGCGACCAGTACGTGCGTTGGTGTCCGGGTTGTGGTGACTATGCAGTGCTAAACTCACTACAGAAAGTGATGGCTGACTTAGGAGTAGCACCGCATGATACGGCTGTTATTTCGGGTATCGGATGTTCGTCTCGTTTGCCTTATTATACCAGTAGTTATGGCTTTCATACCATTCATGGTCGTGGAGCAGCGGTGGCAACAGGTGTAAAAGTGGCAAATCCAAAACTGTCGGTATGGCAAATTACCGGTGATGGTGACTGTCTGGCGATTGGAGGAAATCATTTTATTCATAGTGTTCGTCGTAATGTGGATATAAATGTATTACTTTTCAATAATCAGATCTACGGACTTACAAAAGGACAATATTCACCTACTACCAAAAAAGGATACGTGACAAAGTCATCGCCTTTTGGTACTGTAGAACGTCCATTCCGTCCTGCTGAATTGACTTTTGGAGCGCGTGGAACTTTCTTTGCCCGTCTGCTTGACGTTGACTTGAAAAATTCTCAAAGTGCTATTTTGGCTGCTGCCCGCCATAAAGGGACATCGGTAGTCGAATGTTTAGTTAACTGTATTATTTTCAACGATGGAGCTCATGGTTGGTTGGCCGAAAAAGAAACCCGCAGCGATCGAGTAATTCTGCTTGAACATGGCAAACCAATGATTTTCGGTAAAGAAGCTAACAAAGGCCTTGTGCTTGAAGGCTTTAATCTGAAAGTGGTGACTATCGGACAAAATGGAATTACTGCGGCAGGTATTTTGGTACATGACGCAGCTTGTCAGGATACTACACTTCAAATGAAACTAGCTTTGATGGAAGGTCCTGAATTGCCGATAGCGGTTGGTGTCATTCGCGATGTAGAAGAAGAAACCTACGATGCAGCTGTGGAAGCACAGATTGTCGAAGTACAAGCTAAATCGAAAGTAAAAACATTTGATGACTTAATTGCCACCTGCGAAAAGTGGGAAATGTAGACTCGTCAATTTAAAATAATCATAACAGAAAATGACCAAGATCAGCAGTGCTGAACTTGGTCATTTTTTTATTCAATTTCTTGCGGCAGATCCTTGATCGTGTTTACTCTATCGGAAGTTCGGTGTAGCTTTTCAAGGAATATGTTGATTTTGTCTTGATAATCAATCAGGTAGTCAGGATGTAGTTTTTTTGTGACTATTGATATGAGTTTTTTTAGCAATAATCCAACTTTGTAGTCATAGCCCGAAACGCGTGCGCCAAACACCTTACCGGGCTGCTTGAATTGCATTTCCAGCAGGTGTAGAATCAAATCAGCCTCCAGCTTTTTGCTCTTGGTCTCGACAGTAAATTCAGTGATTCTTTTGGTACATGCATTCAACCTCTTTACCATTTGGTGCTGAATAGTTCGTCCTTTGAATTCTTTTTGGTCTAGAGTATCAATGGCTTCTTTCGCTTCTTCAAATAAGGTTTGCTCGCCACCGTCTTTATCTAAAAAATTCACCAGTAGAAATTCGTAATTATACCTTTTAGCTGCCAGTTTTAGCACCATATCGGCCAGGTCTTTTTTCGAAAGTTCGGCTAGTTGTTCTTTTAAAAGGGTTTTGTTTAGGGGCATAACGAAATAGAATTAGCTCATCTGTTTTTTGGTTCACAAATATACTCCAAATTTAATTATTTGTCCGTATCTTTGCACTCCAATTTTAAAGAGCTAAGGGGCATGAAAGTAAGACGGTAAGCAATTGCAATCTACTAGCTTGTAACTTCTGACTTATAACTTGCAACAAAAAATATGACAAATTTTAAACGTACTACCGTAACTTCCGCTTTGCCCTACGCCAACGGGCCGGTGCACATTGGTCATTTGGCCGGTGTATATATTCCTGCCGATATTTACGTACGCTATCTCCGCTTGAAGGGCGAAGAAGTGCTGTTCATCGGCGGATCGGACGAACATGGTGTGCCGATTACCATTAAAGCTAAGAAAGAAGGTGTTACACCACAAGACATTGTGGATAGGTATCACGGTATTATCAAAAAGTCGTTCGAGGATTTTGGAATTACATTTGATATTTATTCGCGCACTACCTCGCCGACGCACAAAGCATTAGCTTCAGAAATTTTCAAAACGATAGAAGGTAAAGGTGGTTTTGTTGAAAAAACAAGCGAACAATATTTTGACGAGTCGGCACAACAATTTCTTGCCGACCGCTATATAACAGGAAAATGCCCGCATTGTGGCAATGAAAATGCGTATGGCGATCAATGCGAAGCCTGTGGAACTTCGCTTAGTCCTACCGATTTAATCGATCCAAAGTCTGCCATCAGTGGTGCAGTGCCTGTTATGCGGAAAACGAAGCACTGGTACCTTCCACTTGATCAACATGAAGCATGGTTGCGCAAATGGATACTGGAAGATCATAAAGAATGGAAACCAAATGTATACGGACAATGTAAAAGCTGGCTCGACATGGGCTTGCAACCGCGTGCCGTAAGTAGAGATTTGGATTGGGGAATTCCGGTGCCTGTTGCGGGTGCTGAAGGAAAGGTACTTTATGTTTGGTTTGATGCTCCCATTGGCTATATTTCGAACACCAAGGAATTGCTTCCCGATAGTTGGGAAAAATGGTGGAAAGATCCGGAAACACGCTTGTTGCATTTTATTGGCAAAGACAATATCGTTTTCCACTGTATCGTTTTTCCTGCTATGCTGAAAGCAGAGGGTTCCTATATTCTCCCCGACAATGTTCCGGCAAATGAGTTTCTGAATCTAGAAGGCGACAAAATTTCTACCTCGCGCAATTGGGCGGTTTGGTTGCACGAATACCTGGAAGAGTTTCCTGGAAAACAAGATGTGTTGCGCTATGTGTTGACCGCTAATGCACCAGAAACAAAAGATAATGACTTTACCTGGAAGGATTTTCAGGCACGCAATAACAATGAGTTAGTGGCAATTTTTGGCAACTTTATCAATCGTGCGTTGGTGTTGACTCAAAAATATTACGACGGCAAAGTACCTGCACTGGGCGAGTTGACCGATTACGATAAACAAACGCTCGAGGAATTTGTAAACGTAAAAGCCGAAGTAGAAAAGCTACTTAATAATTTTCGGTTCCGCGATGCACAAAAAGAGGCTATGACGCTGGCACGTATCGGAAATAAATATTTAGCGGATACAGAGCCATGGAAAGTGGCTAAAACCGATATGGATCGTGTGGCAACTATCATGCACCTAAGTTTGCAGATTGCAGCTAATCTGGCCATTGCTTTTGAACCGTTTTTGCCATTTACGTCCAAAAAACTTCGAGATATGTTGAACCTTTCAACGTTTGACTGGAAAGAGTTGGGGCGTATCGATTTATTGAAAGCCGGCGACCAGTTAGGAACTCCGGAACTTCTTTTCGAAAAAATTGAAGATGAAACCATCGAAGCACAGGTTCAAAAACTGCTCGATACAAAAAAGGAAAACGAAACTGCTAACTATAAAGCAGCACCGATACGCGAAAATGTAGCCTTCGATGACTTCATGAAAATGGATATTCGCGTGGGAACTGTTCTCGATTGCCAAAAAGTACCGAAGGCTGATAAACTGTTGCAATTCCGCATTGCCGATGGTTTAGAAGATCGCACCATCCTTTCAGGCATTGCACAATCCTACCCTAATCCCGAAGAATTGATAGGAACGCAGGTATGTTTTATTGCTAATTTTGAGCCTCGTAAATTGCGTGGTGTAATGAGCGAAGGCATGATTCTTTCGGCCGAAAATGCTGATGGAAAGCTGGTTCTTATCCAACCCAAGGCGGTTGTAAGCAATGGAGCTGAAGTAAAATAATATTTCAAGACTAAAGGAAAGCGTCCTGTAGGCAAACTGCCTACAGGACGCTTTCCTTTATATATTGCAAGTCTTTTGTCTTTTTGCTATCTTTTATGTTGTTTGTTGCTTCATAATAATAGCGTAAATGAACAATATGTAGATAAATGATTTATTATTTTGTATATTGCTGTATATTTGATTATATTTGTACGATAAATAACTTTTAATTAATGATTGTATATGTCTAAACAAAGTGTAATAGATTTGCTGGAAAAGGGAAGCGGAGATAAAGAATTCCGTATCAAGTACGATAATGTAATGACAAAAGAGAGGTTTGTGGAATTGGCAATAGCCGATGGCTACGATTTTACGGTAGAAGAGCTTACTCAAGTCATAAGAGCAAATGGAGATCAGTTTGACAACTATGGCAATCCTCCTAAACGCAGCATTTGGTCCTAAAACAAGCGCTATTCCGGTCTTACGTAATTCTCTATTCCGAAGTTGAGAGAAAAGAGCAAGGGCTGTCTCAAAAAAAAGGAGACAGCCCTTGTTGTCTTGATATTGTGAAGTTTATACCGTATCTTTTTTTTTGTATATTTGTGCGAATAAACATTCATGTTTACCCAACCCTTCAATCCGAATACCATGACAAAATTAACCAAGGTAAGTTCTTCGCGTCTTCTTTCACTCGATGTGCTACGCGGCATAACCATTTCAGGAATGATTCTAGTCAACAACCCGGGAAGCTGGGGCAGCATTTATGCACCACTCCGACATGCTCAATGGAACGGCCTGACTCCGACTGATCTTGTATTTCCTTTTTTCATGTTTATCATGGGTGTATCCATGTTTCTTTCGTACAAAAAGTTCGATTTCAAATTCACCGCCCAAACATTTTCAAAATTGCTTCGTCGTTCGGTTTTGCTCTTTCTTATTGGGGTAGCGTTGAATTGGTTTGGACATTTCGGTGGAACATTAAGAGAGTTGTGGACGGAAGATCTTACTTTCTTCACTAAAATAGGACAAGCAGCCAATAATTTTGAGTCGCTCAGAATATTGGGCGTTTTGCAACGCCTGGCACTCGTGTCATTTTTTGGTTCTCTGGCTGTTTTGATCTTTAAGCCCAAACGCGCACTGTGGATAAGTGCTATCCTATTAGTTTTATATTGGATATTGATAGCTATATCCAACAGTTTTGAGCAAAATAGCAGCAGCTTAGTGGCCATTATCGACCGTGCTGTTTTAGGCATTCGTCACATGTATACCGATCATTTGCCCGATGGTTCGGCAGTTGTATTCGACCCCGAGGGTGTATTGAGCACGCTTCCTTGTATAGCGCATGTTTTAATTGGAGTTTGGGCAGGAAAATTAATTTCCGAGTCGAAGGAAAACGGAGTACGCATTCAAAAGTTGTTTATTTTCGGAACGATTATCCTATTTTTAGGGTTTTTACTTCAGTACGGCTTCCCCATCAATAAAAAAATATGGAGTTCAAGTTTTGTGCTGACCACTTGTGGGTTGGCTTCGCTTTTACTGGCACTGCTCATTTGGGTGATTGATATAAAAGCAAAAAAGAACTGGAGCGTTTTCTTCGAATCATTCGGTGTAAACCCTATGTTTATCTATGTGGTAGCAGCCGTGCTGAGCGTTTTATTGGGCAATATCGGTTTTACGGTTTATAGCGAATGGGTATCCATTCATGCTTACGTTTACAGTCAATGGCTATCTCCGATTTTTGGTGATCTTATGGGATCGTTGCTGTTCGCGCTGTTGTTCGTAACGCTCAACTGGTTTATTGGCAATATACTGTACAAAAGGAAGATTTTTATCAAATTATAGATAACCAACTCCAACCGATGTTACACTAATCATGTGACTCATTAGTTAAATTAAAGCCACACTTCGGAAAATATTCTGAAGTGTGCCTTTTTATTTATCTGAAATATGATTGAATGTCAATGCTTTATGACATTTTTTAAAAATAGTTGAAAAAAAACATATTTTCTGCTTTGTCAATTAAAATATTGTTCGTTACTTTGTGGCATAGTTACATAGACCACTAAACACATATGCCATGATCAACATTCAAAACTTATCATTTCATTACAAAAAGAAGTCGCCGCTGTTCAACGATTTTTCGTTGGAGGTAGAAAGTGGCCGTATCGTAGGGTTGCTCGGTAAAAACGGAGCAGGCAAATCGACCTTGCTGCATTTAATCTCCGGATTAATTCAACCAAAAGCGGGAAAAATCAATGTAAACGGCTTTGTTCCGTTTGAGCGTAATCCCAATTATTTGGCTGACGTATACATGGTTCCCGAGGAATTCGCGTTTCCTCCCATCAGTATTTCCACCTATGTGAAAGCGTTTAGTCAGCTCTACCCGAGCTTCGACCATCACAAGCTTCACGACATCTTTGATGAATTTGAATTGCACCCTACATCTAACCTGAACAAACTTTCGCACGGACAGCGCAAAAAGTTTCTGATAGCGTTTGCGCTTTCTACCAATTGTAAAATGCTGGTATTCGACGAACCTACCAATGGCCTCGATATTCCTTCCAAAAGCCAGTTTCGTAAAATTTTGGTTAGTTCGGTGACCGACGAACAATTGGTCATCATTTCCACCCATCAGGTGAAGGATATCGACACGGTGATTGACACAGTGGTGGTGATTGAGAATGGTACAATTATCTATCAGGAAAATATTGACGAAATAGCTCAGAAACTGTATTTCGACCTAGTGCCATCGCTAACCGGGATAGAAAATGTACTTTACCACGAGCAATGTACCCTTGGACAGAGAATTATTGTTCCTACCTCCAACGGTAATGAATCAAGCATAGATATGGAACTTTTATTTAATGCGATTATCAACAAAAAAATCTAATTCCAGAAAAATATGAATTCAAATAAATTTTTTAGTTTCAGTCGGTTTTACCGGCTATTGATGAACGATGTGCACATCAATTATAAAAAATATCTTTTAATTATCCTAGTAGCATTTATCATGGGCTTCGTGTTCCTGTACCTTAATATGCCAAGAGTTGTTTATGGTGGTGATACACTATATGGCTGGAATAGATTTAATGGCAGCAAATACATGAATATTTTCTTGGCTTCACTTGTGGCTTTGGGAGCATTGGTGGGCAGTTCGTTTCCCGATTTAGTGTCGAAGGTGAAGACTGCTAATTATTTGCTTATTCCGGCTTCCACTTTCGAGAAGTTTTTTAGTCAGTTTTTTATCCGTGTGATTTGTGGGGCTGGCATTTTCCTCATCTTATTTTGGATTGATGCCCAGTTGGCACGTGCCATTTCGGTGATGCAAATGGTGGATGTGAAAACTAACCTTCATTATGTCCATGCAGAACAGTTTATCGAAAAATTTAATTACGGCATGATTTTCTGGCACGATAGAGTAATAAGGTATTCATCCGAAGCAGGAAGTTATCCAATTGAACAGATTCTTTATCACAAGTCTATTGAAACATGGGGTATTAGTTTATTTGTCGTATCCATAGGTTTATATTTATTCTCAGTGAAATTGTTTTTTAAGAAACTTGGATTGGTAAAAAGCATAATATCGTCTGTGGCTGTATTTTTTGCTATGGCTTTGTTTATGGTAATTTTTTCACACATTTTTTATCCGGGCACTAAGGGATTCGATGTGTCGCTTCAAAACTACACGCTTCAGAATGGCATTAATAATATTGAATTCTGGCTTTGCATGATTGGTTTTGTATCGCCGTTATTCTTACTCCCGCTGGGTTACTTTAAACTTAAAGAAAAACAACTATGAGTATAGATTTTAAATCGACAAAAGGTATTTTTCAGCAAATAGCTGATAACCTTTGTCACCAGATACTGGAAGGCAAGCTCGGCCCCGGCGAACGTGTACCCTCGGTGCGCGAGTTAGCGATAGAGTTTGAAGTGAACCGGAATACGCTTTTAAGGACGTATGCCATACTGCAAGATGCCGGCGTGATTGACAATAAACGCGGTATTGGATTTTTTGTGACGGAAGATGCTTTGGATCGTATCCTAAAAACCGAAAAACAAGCATTTTTCAACAATGAATTACCCGAATTCATTCAAAAAATCAAAGTGCTGAAACTTACAAATAATGATTTAATTGACTTACTAACAGCTATACAAGAAAATGAAAACAAGTAATATAATTATAACCGCTTTTGCTATTTTATTAGTTGGAAGTATGTTTTTTTTATTTGCAGATACCGTAAAACATACTAAGGACGAAATAGCTAAAATTAGTTTCAAAGAATATCCAATATCAAAAAGTTTCAAAGTAATTGTAGCAGAAAAAGGCTCGGATGTGAATATTGTTCGTTCGGGCACTACTTCAATGAGAATTGAGTACATAACAGGAAAGAAAGTTCCTGCAAAAATGTATGAAGTTATTAACGATACTCTGTTTGTCTATGGCGGACTCCGTACGTTTGTAAAGTGCGATAATATAACTACCGTGATTGGTAAGCATCAATGGTGGTTTGGTGTTTATGAATTTGCCCCAGAGTTAATTAAATTACGGATGACTGGCGGAACAGGCACTTACAGCAATGAAGGAATTGAAGCGAAACCTTTTGATATTGATTTGACTGTTACCGACAGTGCCAGCATTGAGATTAAGAACGTAAATCTGAGAAACCTGAATTTAACGGTTGACCGTGCGACTGTAAATTTAGATTGCCATATTAAAAATATTGCCGGAAATATTAAAGGTCACTCCACTTTACATGGAATTCAATCTGCTCAGAACATTACCCTTCAACGGGATACCACGAGTAGTTTCTCGAGAGAATAGATGCTTGATGATTTATATACAACACAGTTGGATATATTGTCCATTCTTGATAAATTATTGTAGAAGATTTTAGACACCTTATTCATGTCGACTGTGAAATAAATTACATATCTGGAGACCTAATTTACTCCTCTGGGAACCTTATTTTGGTCAACTGAGAGGTGATTTACCTCTCCATACACCTGAAAAGAATCTCCCGACACCCTACGAAGGTCGACAACGACCTTCGTAGGGTGTCGGGAGACCTTCGGAGGATCGGCGATGGAGTTCTGAAGGTCTCGGGTAAAAGTATTATCAAAGCTTCTGACAAAGATTAAAATCATATTCCTAACATAACTATCTTATGAAAAAAACTATCCAAATTTTACTATTTATTTTTTGCATTTCAGTTTCGGCTCAGCAGAAAGCTGTGTCAGTCATCCAGTCTCAATTGCCCGAAAAGTTTATTGGAAACTGGATTAACGCCAACACCAACCATTGGGAGTATGGGTTCTTTGAAAAATTCGTCCTATATAAAAGCGATTTTTGGGACTATAAAACCGTACAAACCCGCAAAAATGGAGATGTAAATCTCACCCTGACTAAAGGTAAACAAACGGTGCAACTTCTTTTGAAAGCAGAAAAAGACAATCGGATTACGGTTCAAACCGCCAAAGGCAATGCTGTTTCGTACAGTAAAATGGATAAAGTTTATCCAGCCTATCCGCAGAAAGACGAAACCGCGTTTGCCAAACCTACTTTCCATAAGGATTCGGCAACCATTATTGGTTATTATCGAAACATGGATAAAATTCCGGCTCAGTTTGCCGACAGATTGAAAAAAAGTATATTCATGGTTACCGCACCCGACTTTATTTCTGGTAAAGAACAGGATTACTTGGCCGATTTAGATTCGCTGGGGCGTTTCAAGCTTACTTTCCCTATAATGAATGCACAGGAATTGTATGTGAATGGGAGTAGCTTGCAACTGCACATGTCATTAGAAGCAGGGAATACCATTGCGTTGTTTGTTGATTTGGCAGATTATATACCACTGGATGCGGACCAATCGAGGGAAGGATACCTGAACCGGCCAAAACAAGCATTGTTTATGGGCGATAACGCCCGACTTAACAACGAGCTTACGACGTACAAACCCTCTTCAATTTATATTGATCGAAACAAAGCCGAAAAGTTGACCGATATGGATTACCTTTCGTATTGCGATTCGGTGTATAGAAAGCGTACGGTTGTTTTGAATTCCTTTATTGCTGCTAATCCAAAGGTATCTAAGAAATTCAGAGAATTCAATTCCGAATACGAACGTTACAACCTGTCAATTTACCTGATGCAGCACCAGTCTGATCTCCGAAGCAAAAATAAAACAACTTTCGATGCGGGATATATGGAATATGTTCGCACTAATTTTCCTCTGGATAACGAATGGGCTTACACGGGTCTTCGGGAATTTAGATCGTTTCTGAGAGATTATATAGATTATGAAACTAGTTTAAGGCCTCCAAAAACGGTGACCTATTTACTCAAGGATGTCAGCAATTATATGAAGCAAAACAAAAAGGTGGACGATGCCACGCAAACGCTGTTAGATCAGATTGTAGCAATGTATGAAGACTTTGAAAAATCAGGAAAAGATCAGGTTGAAGCTTTGCAAATCAAATATAAAGACCTGCTGATCAAAGTACAAACCATTAATCCTGTAGTTCGGGAAGCAAGTGACGAAATGTTTGCAAATCGTGCCCTCGATACTCAATTAAGCGATTCATTGCTGACCAACGAGCATTTGAGGCAAATGTGGAATGCCAGTAGTTATTATGCCGAACTGGATCAGTACCACAAAGCACTTTCGGACGTAAAAGTGAACGATATGAAAACTAAAGTGGTAAATCCCGATTTAATTAAAAGCATTATGGAAGTTAACAATTTTTACAAAAACGTGGCAAACAAAGGCATGACCTACGAAGCAAGCCTGAAAAATACGAGTCATCTGAAAGAATATCAGCACGCTAAAGCTTTGTTCGAAGAATTGATTAAACCCTACAAAGGCAAGGTGATTTATGTGGATTTCTGGGGAACATGGTGCGGCTCGTGCAAAGAAAACATGAAGTATGTGAAAGACATGAAAGCCAAACTGAAAGGCCAAGATGTAGTGTTTATGTACTTCGCCGATAGATCGCCGGAAGATTCGTGGAAAAACATTATCAAAGAAATGGATCTTACCGGCGAGAATGTGGTGCAATACCGCTTACCTGAAAAGCAGGAAGAAATTATCGAACGTTTGTTTAGCGTCAATTCATTTCCTACTTATCTGCTTATCAATAAAAAGGGCAAAGTAGTAAATACCAAAGCGGCACGACCCATGCTAGGCGAAATCACTATACAACAAATTTCGGAGCTTTTAAAATAGTTCATTGCAGAGTTATTTTAGAAAACAGCGGGTGGTTTATCCGCTGTTTCTTTGAGGCTTATATGTTAACAACTAATAATATGAATTGTAAAAATCAACTGCATTTGTAATATAGAATAAATAACATTAATATTCTGTAACGAATTTATTTACACTCTGTAATTTTCTCTTTCTTTGCTTAAAATTTCAAATAGTGAACGCATTAAATCACTGCACTACCTCTCCTCCAAATCTATCAAATCCAATTTAAGAATGAAATTAAAATCAACCCTTCTAATTCTTCTGTTTGTTACATTTAATCTGTATGCTCAGACGAAGCCTGCGACATATCAAATCACAGGTCAGGCTATTGAAACTGTATCGGGTAAAAGTATTCCTTATGCCACCGTGACACTTCAAAACGATAGCGCAAAAACGATTAAAAAGATAAGTACTGATGTTTCGGGTAAATTCTCGGTTTTAGTAAGCGATAAGCGAAAATACTCGCTTATCTTTTCGGCTATAGGCTATACCGAGTCACACCAAAAAGTAGATATCACTGAGCTAAAAACTGATTTGGGTGCTGTAAAAATGAACGAAGGTGTGGCATTGAAGGAAGTAGCTGTAACTGCTCAAAAGCCCCTCGTGAAAGTAGATGTGGATAAAATCTCGTACAGCATTGAGTCAGATCCCGATTCAAAGACAAGCACCGGATTGGAAATATTGCGTAAAGTGCCGCTTATTACAGTTGATGGAGATGAGAACGTGACTCTAAACGGGCAGTCGAACTACAAAGTGTTGGTAAACGGCAAAAGTTCGTCGATGATGTCCAAAAATTTCAAAGAGGTTATAAAAAGCATGCCGGCCAATACCATCAAAGACATTGAGGTAATTACCAATCCGTCGTCGAAGTATGATGCTGAAGGAGTGGGAGGTATTATCAATATTATTACCGTGAAGAAATCGCTGAATGGCTACAATGGAAGCGTAAGTGGCGGTTTTGATTCATATGGGAGTGCCAATGGAAGTCTTTATTTGACCACTAAGGTAAATAAATTCGGTTTCTCCGGACGATATTCGATCAACCAATACAAGCAACCGAACTCAAGTAATAATTCAACACGCGAGAACTATCTGCCTTCGGCCACTGAACAATACTATACTAATCAGAAAGGAGGTAGTAACAATAAAGGTTTATCGCACAATTTTAATGGTGAAGCCAGCTATGATCTCGATTCGTTGAATTTGATTTCAGCATCCTTCTGGGGCTATTTGGCCGATAATAAGTCAACCGGAACTTCATCCACTGAGATTCTCAACAAACAAAACGTGAGAACCGGATATTTCGATCAACTGAATAGTGGAAATTACAAATACGGAAGTATCTCGGGAAATATCGATTACCAACGGACATTTAAAAAACCGGATAAATCGTTTACCATTTCTTACAAGTTAGACAATAATCCATATACCTATGATTATAATACCGAAACGCAAAACATGTTTCAGTACGCAGGGTATAAACAGCATTCAACAACGGATGAATTTACGCGCGAGCAGACACTTCAGATTGATTATTACGACCCCTTATCAAAGCTACACCAAATTGAATGTGGTATAAAAGCCATATATCGTCAAAATAACAGTAATTCCGACGCTTTTCTATTTGATAATAGCGCAAATGCATGGACTCAGGATCTTAACCGAAGCAACGAACTGGATTACAAGCAAACCATTTTGGGAGTGTATGCCGGCTATGTACTCAAATTGAAGAAGTTCAGTTTTAAAACCGGACTTCGTGGCGAATTGACTTGGAACGATGCCACCTCTACATCTGTAAGAGATACCAGCTTTACCAATAAACTGCAAAATGTGGTTCCCTACTTCACCTTTTCGTACCAGTTAAAGCCTGGAAACACGATTAAAGCATCCTACACGCAACGGCTTTATCGCCCTGGTATATGGTTCCTGAATCCGTATAAAAATGATATGGATCGATTGGATATCTACTATGGAAATCCAAGCTTGAAATCTGAAGTTGCTCATTCATTCGAATTGGGATATAATACTTTTACTCCCAAATTCAATTTGGGACTAACCGGAACAGCAGCGTTTACCAATAACTCTATTGAGCAAGTTTCGACCATGAGTGCGAATAATATCCGTAATACCACCTACGAAAATATTGGAAAGGACATGAGAATAGGTTTAAACACTTATTTTTCTTATCGTCCAAGTTCCAAGTTTAATATTGGCTATAATGGTGGAGTATATTATGCACAACTGGAAGCCACCAGCAACGGAGTCTTAATAAAGAATGATGGTTTTAATTTCAGACACTCACTGAATACCCGCATTGAATTATGGAAAAATGGGGCTGTAAATGCAAATTATGGATTGTATACCTCGTCTATTCAACTTCAGGGGAAATCTTCATCATACACTTACACAAGCATCGGATTATCTCAATATTTTTTAAAGAAAAAGCTTTCGCTTAATCTATCGGTCAATAATCCGCTTACCAAGGAGCAGAAGTACATTAACGACTACATAACTCCGGATTACATGATGCATAACGAGTATCTCAGACAATCCCGGTCATTGCGCGCCAGCCTGACTTACAATTTTGGGAAAATGGACACGACTGTAAAGAAAGCCAGACGCGGAATTCAAAATGATGATGCCAAATCAGGGGGAGGAAGTGGTAATTAATTTGTAAAAGATTATTTCTATCTTTGTGTTTATTATCAGGTCTCTGAAATTGGTAAGTATCAACTCAGCTCCAAATATTATGAACATAGAAGAACTTCGCGAACAATGTCTGAGTCTGAAAGGAACAACTGAGTGTTTTCCTTTCGACGAAATGACGTTAGTACTAAAAGTGCAAGGCAAAATGTTTGCACTTATACCACTGGATAATACCGAAACACAAATTTCGTTGAAGTG
>Ga0209123_1000643_pt1 | contig 42009 bp, 45 predicted proteins | sample BarGraIncu00431A_FD_184500 | JGI IMG/M metagenome (GOLD analysis project Ga0209123, IMG submission 184500) | Arctic peat soil microbial communities from Barrow, Alaska, USA - Barrow Graham LP Incubations 004-31A (SPAdes) (version 2) | ecosystem: Environmental > Terrestrial > Soil > Wetlands >...
TGCAATTATTCTAAGTGCCGGATTTAATCTGGCTAAACAACGTTCGCCGACTGTTCGTCCGGAGTTTAGCGTGGAGTTGGGTGATAAATCAGGATCAGTATTTCTTCGTCGTCAAAAAATAGAAGGAGCACGCTCCTATATTTGGCAGTATTATATTGGCGAAAATCCCGGTAATGAATCAGAATGGATAAATGCTCAGGTAACTTCGCAAGCTTCGGTAGAACTTACCGGACTTACACCCTTATCAAAGTATTGGTTCAGAGTGGCAGCAGTAACTATAAACGGTACAACTGCTTTCTGCTCACCGATAATGCAGGTAGTGTTATAAAATCACTTTTTCTAACTTTTCCAAAGTCTCAAACTTTGGAAAAGTTAGTTTGAAAAAAAGGCAGAGCCGGTAGTTAAATTGTTTTGCGCTACTACAAACGACTATAGCTGATTGCATTGCTTAAATTAAATACTTTTAGTATAATATCAGAAATACAGTTTCCAACATCAAAGCTTCATGGTATAATAGTGCGGCAATTAGCGAAAATATAAATACAATTATTAATAGAAATAAATAACTTCCAAGAAAATGAAAAAACTAAGTCTTCTTATTTTTATGACTATTTCTATGGTCATAGTTACGGCTCAAAATATAGCCGAAGAAAAAATAATTGAAATGAAGAAAATAATCACCATAAATCCTGCTCAGGAAAAAGAAATCAGGACTATTTGTGATAATAATTTTAAAATAAATGACTCCATATTGTATCACATACAAGATGCAGTTGTGGCTTCACAAATGAAATATGATGCTTTAAAGAAATTAAATGATGGCATCATGAATGTTTTATCGGAAGCCCAGAAAGTGAAATATATACAGGTGATGAGCACTCCCGAAGTGAATGCAAAGGCTGAGGCCAAAATTCAGATACTCAGAGAAACAAATGAATATTCAGAGAGTGATTTAAATGCTAAGAAATCAGAGATATTTAATTATCTGATGCTGGAAAAGGTGGTCTATGCACGCGACAAATTTGATTTTCTTAAACAAAAAGACAATATCGCAAAATTAAAGCAGATTAAGCCAAACTCTTTAAAGGAAAGTGAAACGCGGGAAAAATTAAAAGCTCAGGGGAAAATTCAGAACGGAAATATTAACTGGTAAATTTATTATATGAAAAAATTAATAACAAAAGTGGTGAGCCCGATACTATTTTTTTTGATCATATCAATAAGTCAAAATAGAGTATCTGGTGAATCAAAAGCCGATAGCATTTTATTATCTATGGCAAAGAAATACCAATTAGGTATTAAATGTGATGTCAATCCTCAGAAAGCTTTCAAAATATATAATTATCTTGCTACTAAAGGCTCATCAATGGCAATGAATGAACTAGGGAAGATGTTTAAAAAAGGAGATGGTATTAATCAGGATTTACAAACTGCATTACAATATTTCAGACAAGCATCCGATCTCGGTAACATATCAGCTACATGTAATCTTGCATCGATGTATCAAAAAGGAGATGGAGTAAACCAAGATTTTACTAAAGCTTTTGAACTATATGATAAAGCCGCACAGGCTGGTAATGTAAATGGATGTTATGGTGCAGGATATCTTACTTATAAAGGATTTGGGATTGAACAAGATTATTCCAAGGCAACTGACTATTTTGAGAGAGGAGCTTTAAAAGGAGATGTTAACTGTGAATATATGTTAGCTTGCTACTATCTGACAGGGCACGATAACAAACAGGATTTTGAAAAAGGGAAAAAATATCTCGAAAAATCAATGAAACATGGACATGCCTGGATTGAAGATTTCACTCAATATAATGTCGTAGATTCTTTAAAACAAATTGCATTATCTGATCCAAAAAAATGGACAGATGTTAAGAAGGGGAAGATAAATAATGTAAGACGCTCTTTTACTAACAATGCAAATGATTCTACTTTGCAAGGAATCTGGGTAGGGAAACTATATACGTATGATTGGTCAGGCAAGAAAATTGAAAAAGAGCAAGATGTTCAATTTAAAATTACAACGTTGAATCATGTCATATCTCTGAAATGGTTAGAAAACAGTAAACAAATAACGTCATTTAATGCTGATAAAAGTGGAAATGTATGGATAATGCAGAAGAATGTACAACCGGATAAGAATTCGCCTATTCGTTGGGTGATTGCAAATGCAGGTTTTGATATTGAAAACGCAAAAAATAATGAAACACTGTATGCTAATTTGCAAAAATACAGTGTTGATAGTCGTGAACCATTATACCCAACTATAGCTGTTTTGGATAGGCTTGTCGATAACCCTATTACAATTTCAAGTATATATCCGAATCCTTTTGAAAATACTATTCGAATTGATTTTGATTTGGCTAACAAGCAAAATATTTCGATTGAAATTTTCAATGTCGCGGGTGTTAAGGTGTATTCCGGGTCAAAAAAGAATTACCCAAATGGCAAGAACTCAACCTCAATTCAGGTTAATCTGATTAAAGGAATTTATACACTGTATGTAAACGGTGATAATTACAGATGTAGTCAGAATATTATCAGACAATAAATCATAAATTAATATACATATGAAAAATATGAATAAAGTATCTATTGTATTAGTAATATTACTATATTTGAGCTTAAATAGTTACGCATGTTTACCGGAAACTGTAGATGAGTGGATTGCCTGGGCTGAAGAAAACGATGTTAATTGTAATGTTTATACTTCAGCAGAAGACTTTTTTGACAATGCTTCAAGTTACGTAATTGATGAAGTCTTATTTTCATTGTCACAAACTGAAACCGGCATTGATGATATGATTGAATTTACGGGGATTTGCGACGATGGTACAAATACTTACAATGAATCAGCATGCGATGAAGCAGTTGCTTTAAGTCCTACTGATAGTGGAGATCCTTGCGATGGAGGTAGTTATCTTTATAATGTGGATGATTGTAATGAACAAACAGGTGAAACTGAAGATTTACAATATGATCAAGATGCTTGTAATCCATGGAATGCAGATTATGACCCTGATTATTGCAGCAGTTTATGTGATGGAGGATCTGATAATTATAATGAAATTGGTTGCGAATTAAGTAACTGTATCGATGGTTCACCTAATTATTCGGATGAAGAATGCAATGCAAGTAGTTGCAGTTCTTGGTCACCAAATTATGATGAAGCTTATTGCAGTAGTTTATGTGACGAAGGATCTAATAATTATGATGAAGTAAGCTGTGAAGTGAGTAATTGTATTGATGATTCCCCAAATTATTCGGATGAAGAATGTAATGCAAGTAGTTGTAATTCTTGGTCACCTAATTATGATGCTGAATATTGTGCCAGCTTGTGTAATCAAAACTCCGAAAATTATGATTTAATGGGTTGTTATATTAGTAAATCATCAATCAATATACAGTCACTTTCAGAAGTAGAGAAATCTCTACTTAAAATGGTATTAGAGCAAATGGAAAAAAATTGTTACTTTTCATCATTAATGGATAATATAACAAATGTAAATATCGAAATGTTGGCTTCAAAGAGTACTCCAACCTATGATCCTACGACAAATACTATAACATTTGATGTAGATGCTGACATAAATGTACATTCTTATGCAGCTGAACTATTTCATGCATTCCAACAACAACTTACTGGGATACCTTTGGAAATCTATAATAATAAAACTGATTGTACTGGTAGTTCTAACATTGAATTTGAGGAACATCTAAGTCAAATTGTAGAAGGAGTCTTAACTGGAAGTTATGATTATTTTATTACAATTGGTTCTGGTCTGGAAGGTGTAGACACTTGGGTGTTTAATTTAATTGTAAATAACAATGGTAAATTTCCAACCTCATTTACTTTAGCACAACGTAATGAATATTTATATTACGTTACACAATTTCAACAAGCACATTTAGGATCACATTATGGATGTCCTGTTGATGCCTCAATGAGTGAACCAACTTCTATTTTTGCAGTAATCTCAAATTCAAACTGTCTATGAAAAAACATTCAATTGCTACATATTATGTAGTCTTATGTCTTACTGTTGTAGGATGTAGTATTAAAAACAAAATACCGAAAATTAATAATGAACTATTAAAGTCAGTCGAACAAGTACCTCAAAAAATAAGTGTTTTAAAAAGAGATAGTACTAACAGTTATTTTGGAATTAAAGGCGATATAATTTATTCAGATAAAGTATATCCCCCAAAAGACAGTAAATATGATGAAAAATTAGGCACTTATAACTCAAGTAGTGAATCGGAAGCATTAGCTAGTAAAAATGCTGTATTAAGTTGTTTTAGCAAAGAGAGATATCAGGAATTAGTAAATTTAAAAGCAGCTGTACTAATGCATATTTATACTGATGAAAAAGGTATTATCAAAGAAGTTGTTTTAATTACAACAAACAACAACAAACATTTTACTGATAATGAGATGGTTCAAATGATTAATAAAATGAAAGGCATGAAAATCACAATACCTCCTGCATTTATTAACTTTAGTTATTTTGAATGTCATCAAGTCGTATGGTTTAAATAACAATGACAAAAAAGTATATTCCGAAAGCAATATTTATGATATCATCAAATCCGAACACGGCAATACCGGATAGTACAGAAAAAAATACAACTGAAAGAACAACTAATTGTCAATAGTATTATGAAAAAAATTATTTTAATGATATTGAGTATTGTAAGCGTGTCGTGCTTAACACAAAAGAATTTAAAGACAAACGCATCAAAAGCAGTTTATCAAATTGGAACTGTCCAAATAAAAAAAGTTGATAGGAATCAATTAGAAATAGCTCTACAAAATAGTGGTAAGAAAATGTTTTATATGGGATTTCCTAATAATCCTACCATTTATTACACATCTCCAGATTATGAAGTCATAGCAGAGGTGTTAAATGTCAATACTGTTCTTTCTTATTCTTTTAGCAAAAGGTATAAAGAAATGAGAGGAATTACAGTTGATGCGGGAAATACCATACTTTCATCCGATTCAATTTCAAACTTTAAGAATTGGGTATATGCGTTAGAGTTTAGAAATAACGCTACAAATTCAGATAAAATTGGGTTTAGTGTTGAATCAAACAAAGCAGATATACTTATAATGACTGATAAAAATCATAGGTCAACTGCTGTGGGTTTAATGGATGCATTTACTAAAGAGTTGTTGAATGTGAAGTTGAATTTAAAGCCAAATTCAAAGTCAAATTCAAAGTAATAATATTTATGCCTCTCTATCATAGTGTTAGTGGATTGTTTTCAACTCACTAACATTTATTCTAAAATTTAAAACAACAAAAACAATGAAAAAAAAATTTATATTTCTCATCGGCATTTTATGCATTACATCAACAGTTAGTTCTCAAACAGTTGCAACACCTATAGCTGGTGATGCTGAAATTACATTTGAAACTACTAAAAACGATTACGGAACTATCCCCTATGGTGGGAATGGCTCCCATGATTATGTATTTACCAATTCAGGCAAAACGCCATTGATAATAATTAATTGTGTAAAGGGATGTGGATGTACTGCAGTTAATTGGACAAAAGAACCGATACTACCTGGTCAAAAAGGAAAGGTAACTGCTACTTACAATACGACCAATGTTGGATATTTTAACAAGGGAGTAGATGTTTTTTCAAATTCAACTACTCCAAAGATTAATCTAAGATTGACTGGAACAGTTTCCGAACCGAATGTAGTTTTGCAAAATGATTTTCCTATAAATGGACCAACTATGATATTTGAGAAAACCGAATATGATCTAGGTCAGTTTCCTAAGGGAACAACAACTGCATGTGAAATTAAATTCAAAAATACAGGTAAATCAGACTTACAGGTTATAAATAGCATAAAAAATAAAGGTATAGTTTCAATAGATATAAATCGCCAAACCATAAATCCTGGTAAACAAGCTATTGTAAAAGTAGCTTGTAATTCTTCAATTCTAGGTGAGTTTAAAACTCGGGTTATATTTTATACCAATGCTGGTGTGCCAAAAGTTGTGCATATAAAGGGAATTGTTACTAACTAATTCAGATCACAAAAGTGAAATTGGCGTTGGCAGTTCAGCAAAGTTTCCAAACTTCGTTAGGTTAAAATGAAAAGCTCTTGGCTTTAAAATTGAAAAATAATATAAGAAGTCGGAGCTTTCTTTTTAGATTGATCGGGACAAGTTTAGCTTTATCAAAGCGGGACGTTATGCCAAACATCTGGTGCTGAATTTATGTACGCTACAGGGAACGGAGAAAATAAATTTTAAAAAATATGAAAAAAATTCTAATATTATCATTGTTTCTGGCGTTTTTATTTCAGGCAAAGTCACAAAATGCTGAAGTAGAAATTTACAGGATAAAAAATAACAGTATCGTAAAAGGTACGGTTGTAGAAAACTCAAGTGATTCACTCCGTATCAGGGTAGATAGTGTGACTACATTGGCATTTGCTAAATCTGAATTGGAAGGAAAAGAATTACCTGTTTCGAAAGAGGTGAAAAAGCTTCGTAAGAAACTAATGAGAGATGAAAGTAAGGAAACCATGCGATTATATCCGGGTATTTACCAAATGCGGAATGGTGAGAAAGTGAAAGGAAAAATTATGTTCGTGGTAGCAAGCATTGGTATTCTAGGAGTTTTTGTTTCAGGTGGTATCTTGCTTGTTGGATTATCAACTGTAAAAGGATTAGGAGCATTGATTTATATCATTGATGCATTTATTGGTTTTGAAGCTTCAACGTTATTTTATGGCATAGGGAATATGTGGAGCCTGTTTGATCATTGGCATACTATAAAGAAGTTGGTGGAAAGCAGATATTATTATCGTGGAGTAATTTCTTCGACCAAGTGAGAATTTAGAACCAAACACAGTTTGTACTACCAGCACTATAGCCATACCAGTAGGACACGATGGTACAGTTTCTACTTACTCACAGCAGTTGGATAGATCAAAAGGCACAAACGTAATTTGGGCAAATGCTACAATCAAAGGAGTAAACCATATGGAGGAGTTTAATCATCCAAATACAAGAGCAGAGTTTAATAGTGCAATTGTGGATGGTGGTTATGGTAATGGAGTTTTCAGAAAATAATCTTTTAACCCAACGTAGGCATGATTTGTTGATTATGCCTACGTTTATATTTCACAATATGAACAGTAAATTGATAATTTATTTCACTTATATCCTGCTCTTTACTTCTTGTACAAGCTGTAAAGATGAAATGGTAGATAAAAATGTTTTTTGGCTCACACCGTTAAACCAGAAAAGTTTAATATACGACTCAGGTTTAGGTTATCCGACATATAAAAATACAGTTGTTTTTCACAGTACTCCTGTGCCTTTCGGTACTATGGAAAGCATTTTACATGGCTTAGACACTAAAACAGGTAAAGAAAAGTGGCAGTTAACGAATAAAGATTTTTATCCAAAAAAAATACTTCAGTTTGATAATGTTGATTATTATTATCAAAACGAAAATATTGTTGTTGGAGCTGATTTTCAATATAAAGGCACAGGGAGCGAAACATATATGTATGCGATAGATATCGAAAAAGGAAAAGTACAATGGGTAAAAGAATTTACTACCAAGGGACTACAATTTGGTAGAATGGTAATTGGCAGAGGAAAATATGCTTATGTTGATTTCCAAAAAGACACAACCGAATTTTCATTACTTAAGATTGATATTGAAACTGGTAATTTTGCTGAAACCTTCAAATTCACTCGAACCGATTTTCCTCAAACAATTCCCGAAAAGTCGGTTGGTTTTAGTCAAATGTCTCAGGTGTATACTGATAATAATGGAGTTGAATTTGTTGCATTCAGTTTTAATGGCTATAATGGGAATAAAGATAGGTATAAAACATATATGACACTATGTGTTTATAACTTAACTCAAAATAAGATTGTCTATACAAAATACATAAACAATCAAACATTAGGAAAAGATGAATGGGATGATTTTTATGGTAGGGTTATATTTCATAATGGTAAACTATTTGTTGGTAAGGGGCGATATTTCTATTGTCTGGATGCTTATGAGGATAAAGGGATACTATGGCAATATAAAACTGGTATTTATGGGAATGATAATGCTATGCAAGTTTTTGGTAGTGATAACTTAGCCTTGGGTTTTACAGTAGATAGATTATTTGCTTTTGATATAAATACCGGTGTAAAATTATATGATGTACCAGCCGCAGGGAGTAATACTGCTAATGTTATTGATGGAATTATATATCAGCGAGAACATAGTGATTTACAAATGCGAGACCCTAAAACAGGCAAGGAACTTAAACGAATAGCCACCGGTAGAAATGAACAAGCATTTTCCAGTTCACGCCCTAATGGAGCAGATGGAAAGATATATGTGCATACGTACACCGATGCTTATTGTATCAAAGCGTGGGGGAAATGAGAGAATACAACGGTCTTAATTACGACTATGGTGTGTTGGTAGGTAACTGTTACTATGAGCAACGTAGTTATTGTTATACAGTTGTTAACGTTCCAATTCTTCCAGTAGGTCAGCAACGTGTTGTTCGACCTAGTGAAGATTTAGTACCAAACACAGTTTGCACTACCAGCACCGTAGCTATTCCTGTAGGGAATGATGGTATTGTATCTACATACACACAGCAGTTGGCTAAATCGAAAGGGACAAATGTAATTTGGGCAAATGCTACAATCAAAGGAGTTAACCACATGGAAGAGTTTAATCACCCGAATACGAGAGAAGAGTTTAGAAAGGTAATAAATGGAGAAAGTTATCTCCCACCAACTTTTCAGAAATAAATTTAACCTATAGAATATGAGTATATTTTTAAATGTACTCATATTCTTTACACATCAATTTATGAAAAACAAAATAATGATTGGTTTCTATCTTTTGTTATTATTATCCTTCTGCATTAGTTGCAATGATGATAATATAAGCAATAAAAATATTATCTGGAAAAACAAGATATGCGGAAAAAGTTTAATCTACGATATTGGCATTGGTTATCCCGTGTATAAAAATACAGTAGTCTTTCATTCCACGCCAGAACCATGGGGCGTGCATCAAAGTATTTTATTTGGGCTAGATATAAATACTGGAAAAGAGAAGTGGAGGTTGACTAACACAGATTTTAGTCCAAAAAAGGATTTACAGTTTAATTGTACATTCGGCACTTATCAAAAAGACAATATTGTTGTTGCTTGCGATAATGTTTATGCAGCAAAAGATGAATTGCTTGATAGATACGAAAGATATATTTATAGTATAGACATCGAAAAAGGTAAGGTTTTATGGATAAAACCATTCCCTGCCGAGTACAGAAGAATGGGGAATATGGTAAGAGGAGTAGGGCAATATGCTTATGTAAATGCTAATAACTATAACAAATTTTCGTTGTTAAGAGTTAATATTCAAACTGGAGAATTAGGTTCTGCTTTTGATCTGACTAATGATGATTTACCTAAAGAAATTAGTAGTAAAAATCCTATTTTCTTTAATTGCTTTTTTACTCCTATTTTTAAAAATAACAATGGAGATGATATAGTAGCTTGCAGTCTTTCAAGTCAGTATTCGGAAAGTCCAAATGACTTATTAACAACATTATATGTTTATAATTTAACTCAAAATTCAAAAGTGTATTCTACTCCTGTTTCTCTAACTGAAGGAAGTAATGCTTGGATAAACTACTATAATGGAAAAATAATTATTGGAAAATCGCATACAGTTTATTGTTATGATGCTTTTGAAAACAAAAAGTATTGGGAAAAATCGGTGTTATTAAATGATGGTGTAGGTTCAGGTAGTGGAAATGATGAAATTATGCAAGTACTTGGTTATGATAATCTGGCATTGGTATATTGTGTAGATAGATTGGTATGTTTTGATGTAAATACTGGTGATATTAAATATAATGTATTGTCAAGCCACAGCATCGCCTCTGTGGTTGACGATATTATATATAACGAAGACAACAATGATTTGGTTATGCGTGATGTTTTCACAGGAAAAATATTAAAACGAATTGCCACAGGAAAAACCGAGGAAGGATTTGCGAGTACTCGTCCTAATGTGGTGGATGGAAAAGTCTTTATTCATAATGGTACCGATGCGTATTGCATAAAAGCATGGGGAAAATGAGAGAATACAATGGGCGCGATTATGATCTGGGCGTTATGGTGGGCAATTGTGGTTACGAATAACGGAGCTATTGTTATACTACAGTGGCTCAAAGCTCTACACTAGCTCTTGAGGCAGGTCAGCAACGTGTTGTTCGACCTAGTGAAGATTTAGGACCAAACACAGTTTGCACTACCAGCACTATAGCCATACCATGTGCACACGATGGTACAGTTTCTACTTACTCGCAGCAGTTGGACAAATCCAAAGGTACAAATGTAATTTGGGCAAATGCTACAATCACAGGAGTAAACCATATGGAAGAGTTTAATCATTATAAAACAAAGGAAGCATTTCGATTAGCATTGGAAACTACCACTTACGGGACTACCTTCAAAAAATAATACTGATGAGTAAAGTGGAATAGTCCACTTTACTCTTTTTCTAAAAACAAACCATTATGTATAAGAAATATATTTTTTTGTTACTCATACTTCAATTATTCAGCTGCAAAGATGATAACAGTTTAAATAATAATGTATATTGGAAAACTCCCTTATTTGAAAAAGATTATATTTATGATCCAGGTATAGGTTATCCTGTCTATAATAATACCGTAGTTTTTCATAGTACGCCACAACCTTGGGGAGATATTCGTGTAAGTATTTTACATGGATTAGACACTAAAACTGGTAAAGAAAGGTGGCAATTGACAAACTCAGATTTTTACCCTAAACAAAGTTTAGAATTTGCTGGCACTGGATATTACTATTATCAATATAACAATATTTTTGTAGGAGCAGATTATTATTTTAAAAATTCGAAAAAAGAAAAATACACCTATGCTTTCGATATAGAAATAGGTAAAGTATTATGGGTAAAGCCAATTACAGCAGATTGTATACAATTTGGAGCAATGGTAATTGGGAAAAACAAAACTGCTTATGTTGATTTTCAAAAAGATACCACCGAATTTTCATTATTAAAGATTGATGTTGATAATATTATAGTAAGTAAATATGATACAAATGTTCAAGGTAATTGGAATAAGGATTATCTACTGAAAGAAATAAGTTTAAGCGGAACAATACAATTAATCAGTAACTAAATGTTGTATATTAAAGTTCTGCTATTGTTTGTTGATTATATTAGTGACAATAGCTACTATAATTTTTATATACAATATAAAAGGTGCATATTATGAAAAAAACAATATATATAGTGCTGGTAATTTTTTTTACACAGGCAATTCTTTTTTCCTGCAATAGCATAAAAACCATGTCTGTAAGTCGTCCAACAGACCAACCTAAATTCTATCCTGTAGATACAAATTGGTCGGATTCATTGGCTATTAGCGGTCAAGATGTAAAAAATGCGTTGTTGAAGTTCTATAGTGGTGATTTGAGTTATATAAACAAGCGATTTAATTTATCACTAACAAAAGAAGAGTTCGAAAATCTTAAGGTTATATCGGTGGAGACGTATAAAATAGATAGCACCGATTTTAAAAATTTAAATGATAAATCATCCATATACAAAATGCTCAAGTTGGTAAAAACAGAAGCTGAATGTTTCTTGCTAAAAGATTCTGATATTATTTTAAATATGGAACAAAAACTTGAAAAGGGACAATGGAGGGTTACTGGTATTGGTCGCATTTTTCAGAATGTGGGTAATCAAATCAAAACTTTATACTTTAAAGAAAATATAAAAGTGCATGATGTAATAGTGAGTGGGAATAAAAGAGATAGTTATGAAAAGAGATTTGTTATATTTGTAAGAAATATGCAGTATCTAAGTATTGAATATGGCACTGAAGTACCATTAATTGAAAATATGTTAAAATATAAAGCGCGTTTGGAACGAAATGAATTGTAGAAAGATGTGTAGACTAAGATATCTTGTTGCCATGATAATGGTTTTGCAGGTAATAATGTATTCCTGTAAAAATTTGGAGAAAACGATTGTTAGTCGAACAAAATTTGTTTCAACGTATTTTCCAGAGGATACTGGTTGGTCTGATTCACTAGCTAACAGCAGCGAGCAAGTGAAAAATGCATTATTTAAATTGTATAATAATAATGTGAGTAAATTTAATAAAGATTTCAAATTTTCCCTAACTCAGGACGAGTTTAATAATCTAAAAATACTCTCATTTGAAACTTACAGAATTGACAGTGCAGATTTTGAAAATATAAATGAGCAAACATCAATGAACAAAATACTGAAAATAGTAAAAACAGAAGCCGAGAGTTATGTGTTAAAGGATTCAACTATTATATTGTTTATGGATCAATATCTAGACAAAGGACAATGGAAAGTTTCAGGTACAGGACGTATATTTGATTCAGTAGGCAATAAAATAGGATCTTTGTATTTCAAAGAAAATATAAAAGTGCATTATGTAATTGTAGGAAATAATAAGAAATATAGTTATAAAATGAAATATATTGTATTTGTAAGAAATGGTAAATATATGAGTATTGAATATGGAAAGGAAGTTCCTTTATTACAAGATTTATTGGAATATAAAAAGAATTTAGAATCAGGATTAATATTTTAATTTTTCCTCTTCCGTAAGATGCTTCGTACGGAAGAGGAAAAAGGTTTCAATACTAATTCAAAATGAACAGATTATTTTATTTAGTAATATATACTACTGCAATCTGATTTTTAAACACCACAGATAAATAAAAAATAACCTTGTTCGCCGTAGTTTAGTTGATGCGCAATGTTCGGCGAAGTTTCCAAACTTCGTCGGGCTAAAAGGAAGTCTCCAGACTTCCACATTAAGAAACGAGAAGGCACAAGAAATTGTGCTTTTTTGCTATTCACAATTCAATCAAAAGAATTATATTTGTGGAGTTAATCTTTTAAGTTATGAGTACAGGCTATAAAATAGTTGATCAGGAAGCTTTGCATTATGTTACGTTTCAGATTGACAACTGGGTGGATTTGTTCACACGTCAGGTGTATCGTGATATTGTGATTGATAGTTTGAAGTTTTGTCAGGCAAACAAAGGATTAGAGATTTATGCTTTTGTTTCCGGATAGCTATCGGGAGAGCAATCACATTCATATATTATTACGCAGTGGTATTGGCAAACTAAGCGATACAATACGTGAATTCAAAAGTTTTACTGCCAAACAGATATTACTAGCAATAGAAATGGAACAGGAAAGCCGTCGTGATTGGATGTTGAACTTGTTTGAATTTGCAGCCAAGCAACATAAACGCAATGAAAAATATCAGATTTGGACACATGAGAATCATGCAGAACTGATTTACAGCGATAATTTTATTTTCCAAAAAATAAATTATATCCATGATAATCCTGTTCGTGCTGGAATAGTTGAAAATCCGGAAGATTATTTGTATTCAAGTGCGCGAGATTTTGCAGGGAAACCTTGTTTATTAGATATTATACCGTTGTATATGCCTACAGAAAAGATACCGATTATGCGAACGGTTCGTTAGTTTTGAATATGGAAGTCAGGAGACTTCCTTTTAGCTTTGACATAGCGGGACGCTATGCCAAACATCGAGAGAATAAATGTTACGCTACGGCGAACCGGGGACGCTATGCCAAACATCGAGAGAATAAATGTTACGCTACGGCGAACCGGGGTTTTGTACGGTCAAAATGTTAGTTTTATGCTTTCGCGCAAATCTATACAAAAAATAAATGGAATGCAAAAAGTAAGTGCTTCAGATACTACCGTTACTATGTATGTGCCAGATTTAGTTACGATAACGTCACCAAAAATTGAGAAAACTGAAGATCTTTTTCCGTACTGTTATTACAAAGAGTTTAAATTGAAATGGAATGCCGACACAAATAATCTAAATGGTCTTGTAGTTATAGTGGAGTGGTATGGTTCGAGCTTAACTGATAATAAAACGAACAAATACATCCGTAATATCGACATTTTACCAGTGGATAATGGTGAAGCCGTTTTGAACAATAAGTTGTTTGATAATATTCCCGAAAAAGCTATTGCTTATATCACTTTATTGCGTGGAAATATCTCGGTGTTGGATAATTTGACAGATCCTTATCGTCTTGTTGCTGAATCGCATGCCATATTACCGCTGATTTTAATTAGAAACTTATAATTGATTATGCCCGGAAGATTATGACTTACAGACTTTTTATTAGTATATTTTGTATTTGTTTACCTGTTTCTATCATGGCTCAGAATAGTGATTACACTAAGTTTCGCGAACTGAGTGCCGGGATAGGTACTATGGATTATATGAATGCATCAGCTATACCGTCAGGTCTTCCGGGTACAATTTATCGTTTGGAATATCATAGTGGAAATATAAGCAAACATAACACTAACAGGTCATATGAATTTGTTGCCCGGGCCAATTATGCCTACATGTTAAGAGATGGACTAAATACCGATTTAAATATACCTTACCATCACGCTGAAATTCGGTTAGGAGCAATATGCACACAAAATATACCGGTTTCCCTTCCAAATTTCACGCTCGATGCCGGCTTGGGTTTATCGCTGAATATGTTAGCAGGATATAATCCGACCTACATATACGGGAATACTTATGACAAATTGTATCCTTATGGGAATTGGTATGTATCACCCGATTTGCATTTTAATATTAAATACCAGCTTAATAAATTTATATTTAAAGGCGGGTTTTACATGCCGCTTTTAGTTACAGGATATTTTCAAGAATTTCAGAATGCACCTTTTGAAGTTTATAATTTAAGTTCATCTTTAAATTATTATATTTCTCCTAATGCCTTTGCCATTTTTACCAATTATTTTCGATTCGATAGTTACTTATCAGCCATGTATTTGTTGAAAAAAACTGATAAAATACAATTGTATCTTAAGGCTAATTATACGTACGAAAGTCTAAATTCAAGTATTCATTTTAACTCCGAAAAGAAGCAAAAGCAAATGCTTTCAATAGGATTCGTAATACTCAGAAAATGAAAAAACTATTATTTTTCTTTATTGCATTGCTTTTTACAATAAGTTCATGCCGCGATGATATTGTGGTAAAAAATACACCCGTAAATGTGTTTTTAGCATTTTGGAAAACAATGAATGAAGGATATATATATTTCGAGGAGAAAAAAATTAACTGGGATTCTATATATTCGGTTTATTATCCCAGGGCTTTATCGGCTAAGGATGACGATGAGTTATTTGGTATTATGAGTGAAATTATTCCTCAATTTAAAGACAGGCATTTGTCATTATCCAAAAACACGACTAAAGGAGTCGGCTATTTGCCTGACTCAAATTATTATTATTTAATTCCTTATATGAAGCAATATGGGTTTAATACACTACCAAAACATCAAGATCAATATTTTGTAACTTATCAACATGCCACTAAAAATTATGCTTATGTGTCATATTCCAGTTTTAGTTTTGTACAAGATATGTCATTAGTTGTTTCATGCCTAGATTCGCTTAATTTCCATGATGGATTAATCTTAGATATACGTAATAATAGTGGTGGTTATCTGAATAATATGCTCGAAATTCTTTCCTTATTTTATTCAGATGAACAGATTGTTTTATATAAGGTTTCAAAAAAAAGTTCCAAAAAAAATGATTTCAATACTCCTATTCCATATAAATATAAAGGAAGAAACATAGTTCCGCATACAGTCCCTATTATTTTACTTACTGGATCAAAAACATATAGTGCAGGAAACTTTTTTGCTTATATCTTGAACGATTTGCCTAACTGTATAACAGTAGGCAAACCAACCGGAGGGGGCGGTAGTCCAGTTAAATATGAATATTTACCAAACGGTTGGGTTCTTGGCTATCCATATATCAAATCATACACTATTAAAGGTGAAAATATGGAATTTGGATTAAATCCCGATGTTTATGTCAACTATAACTTTTGGAAAGACACAACAGATACTCACTTTAGAAAAGCATTGTCGATATTAGATAGCATTAATTCAATAAAAAAATAGAAATATCCAAATATAACTCGGTTCGTCGTAGTGTAGTTGATGCAGGATGTTCGGCGAAGTTTCCAAACTTCGAGGGGCCAGAAAGAAAGCTCCTGCTTTCAATATTGAAATAGAATATGGATAGCGGAGCTTTCCTTTCCCGATTCTCGGGACAAGTTTAGCTTTATCATAGTGGAACGTTATGACAAACATCGAGAGTATAAATTTTGTACGCAACAGGGAACGGAGAAAATAAATTTTAAAAAACATGAAAAAAGTTCTAATATTATCATTGTTTCTGGTATTTTTACTTCAAGCAAAGTCGCAAAATGCAGAGGTAGAAATTTATATGGTACAAAGTAAAACCATTGTGAGAGGTACGGTTGAAGAAAGTACAAGCGATTCACTCCGTATCAGGGTAGATAGTGTGACTACATTGGCATTTGCAAAAACAGAATTGGAAGGAAAAGAATTACCAGTTTCGAAGGAAGTGAAGAAACTTAAGAGGAAATTAATCAGAGATGAAAGTATTATCCATTATTTCGAATTTCCCGGTATATACCAGATACAGCATGGAAATAAAACAATTGGGAAAATTATATTTGCATTATATGTAATAGGAATTGTAGGAATTCTTACTTCGGGTGGTATCTATATTGTTGGTCTAGCTACTTTGCGTGGATTAGAATTATTAGGATGTCTTGTTAAAGCTTTATTTGTTTTTATGCCTTCGACTATGTTGGGGCTGATTGGCACCAATTGGTCTATTATTAATCGGTCACTACGAATTCAGAAAATGGTGAATAGCAGATATTATTATCGGGGTGAAATTACGTACTAGCCCAAGCTCGCACGCTGGCGAAAGTTTGTAACTTGTGTCTTGTTTTGAAAAAACAATTTATTTTACTTTTTGCTCTAACGAGCAACACACCGATTACAAATCGGCGCGAGCGGGGGGGTATTATGGCAATTATAACACTTATGGTTATACAAGTGCTAATTATAGCAACTTGACTTCACTTGTATTATACATTGGTAGCTATAATACTGGAGTTTATGTTGACGTAATTTGGTAGCTTATTTTATAATTCAGCTTTTTATGTTTCAACTTAACTGATTGATTTTCTTTGGTGGTTTTTAAAAAGAGAATGTTTGTTATTATCGGACAGTCTCTTCTTCTAGTAAATATATAAATTATAAAATAGCATAAAAAATAATGTAAGTATTTGTTGCCTATTATAATTGTTATTTTTATCTTTGAAGTCTTATTTTAAATTATATATATATATATATATATTAAATACATATAAAATGAAAAAACTATTCACTTCCATATTCTTAGCCTTGTTCACTACTATTGCTGTGGCTCAATCACAGCATTTCGATTTTAATGTAACCACTCCCGGTACCCTTAAAAGTTTACTGGATGCAAGGGGGGAAAAATTTATATTTGATATGAAAGTAACAGGTAATATTGACGCCAGGGATATAAAATGTCTGCGCGATAATAATCCGGCGCTTGCATTTCTTGATTTAACTGAAACTACAATTAATGAATATATTGCTAATAAAGGAACTGCAAATGAACAGTTTTCTGCTGCCAATGAGTTACCTGCATCTGCATTTGAAAATACCAGAGGTACATCATCATTGGTTTCTATTAAATTGCCTACTGCTATTACTGCTATAAATGATTATGCATTTCACGGGTGTACTGCCTTAGCAGAAATAATTTTTCCAACTTCTGTAACAACAATTGGTATGTATGCTTTTAGTGGTTGCTATGCATTTAAAAGCTTTATTATTCCAAATACTGTTAATACACTTAGTTATGGTGCATTTAATGGTTGTAATGGATTGACAACCCTAACTATTCCAAATTCTGTGACATATTTTGGCGGTTTTAACGGTTTAAGCAAATTAAAGGACATAACGATTGGGAATGCTCTAAGTCGTATGGGTCTTATTACTGGGTGTGAAAAGTTAGAGACAATGACTTTTTTAGGCATTACACCTCCTGAATTTAGTGATAATAGATTTTTTGATTTAACCAATTTATATGCTATTTATGTACCGGAGTTTTCTGTGGCAGCTTATAGAGCATCAAAAATAGCCGATTTATTTTATCGTATAATCCAGAAGTTTAAAGATGATTATAATACAGATATTACCGGCATAAACAGCGGTGTAAAGGTTTACAGTGCCCGTTCAGAAATTATAGTAGAAGGTACGGCACCCAAAGAAACAATAACCCTTTACAGCATAATGGGTAAACAATTAAAAATCGTAGTGTCCACCGGAGAGAAACTAAACATAACGGTGGATAAACATGGAATTTATCTGGTAAAGATAGGAGGGAAGACGTATAAGGTGGTGGTGTGATAAACTCCCCCTCGTTTGTAACGAGGGGGAGAACGAAGGAGCTTGATTCCTCGCTTCACTCGGAATGACTGTTCCCTCACTTCGTTCGGGATGACATTACTTTTTTTGAAAATCCGTCGGCAACAATTTTATCAAAAACAAAAGTCTGTACACCGACGGTGATAGGACGAGTTTCGAACCGTTGCCGCTTAAAAGAAAATTGTTGTCAGAAAGGGTTGGGCGACGGAATTATTAAAACAAAACGGTGTCATCCCGAACGAAGTGAGGGAACTAAATACATAAACTCTCCCTCGTTGCAAACGAGGGGGAGAATCAATACATTCAATATGAAAAAACTAATATTTCCCATTATTCTTATTCTTATTATGGCAGCCTGTGTCACGCCATATTATCCCAATGTTACCCGGTATGAAAACCTGTTGGTGGTAGATGGGCAATTGACCAACTTAACCGGTCCGTATAAAGTCAAGTTATCCAGATCATACAAATACGACTATAACATTGGCGCACCCGTAACAGGTGCCAACATTAAAATAATTGATAATAACGGGCTAGAAGTTCAATTAAAGGAAGTAAGTAATGGTGATTACCGAACGGTAGATACCACTTTTCACGGTGTTCCGGGCAAGAGCTATAAAATACAAATCAAGGTTGACAATGAAGTTTTTGAATCCGGTTTTGAAACACTAAAAGCACCGGTACCCATTGATAACTTTTACTGGGAATACAAACCACTGGATGGTGAAGGACCCAAACGAATTCAATTATTGCTTGATACCCATGACCCAACCAACAATAATCGGTACTACGGTTGGGAATACAACGAAACCTGGAAATTCAGGGTGCCTATTGAAGTTACCCGAAAACCGGAATGGAAAACGTGTTATAATAATGACTCGTCATTTATAATGACCCTCGGTACTACCATCGAAAGAAGTAATGATATAGTTGACAAACAAAAAATAATAACACTTGATGAAAGTAAAAATAAACTGTTCATGCGATACAGCATTTTGGTAAAGCAGTATTCATTCTCAGAAAATACGTTTAAGTATATGAAAGAATTGACTAAGCTGAATCAAAATCAGGGTACTTTGTTCGATCCAACTCCGTATTCATTAATGGGTAATGTGAAATGCTTGACCAATAAAGAAGTACCGGTTGTTGGGTATTTTATAATAGCCGGCGCTACCGAAAAAAGAATGTTTATCGATCGGTCAGACTTACCTACCGAGTTTAATCCGACAGATGGTTTTGATGGATGTGAGATCAATTTTGCTTCGGTAGATGCACTCGTAAAATATTGGGGTCTTGATCCGGTGGTCGATTCAATTTATAAGAAGGGATATGTAATTTATGATTCTATTCGAGGACCTATATGTGCCAACAAACCACCTCCCGGCGTTCCTTGCAGACCTATCCCGGGCATTCAATTATTTTTGGCAAGACCATCATGCTTTAATTGTACTGTAACAGGATATAATAAAGTACCTGCGTTTTGGAGGGAGAAGCAGTAAGAAGTGGGCGGTGGCAGTAAACAGTAAGCAGTGGCAGTCGGCAGTTATTAGTTACTGCTTACTGCTACTGCCTACTAAAAAAAACTGCCGATTATAAAAAACTGCCGTCTATAAAATTATAAACTACCAACTATAAACTGTCTCTTGAAATTTAAATCCGCACCTCCACACCTTTTCCCTTCAAATAACTTTTCAATTCGGGTATTCCTATTTCTTTGTAGTGGAATATGCTGGCTGCTAAAGCGGCATCTGCTTTTCCTTCCTCGAAAACGGTTACAAAATGTTCCATGGTTCCTGCACCACCACTGGCAATGACCGGAACATTTACTGCTTCCGAAACTGCGCGGGTAATATCAAGGGCAAAACCATCTTTAGTGCCGTCGTTGTTCATGGAAGTCAGCAAAATTTCACCGGCACCAAGTGCTACAGCCTGCTTTGCCCATTCCACTGTTTTAATATCCGTTGGAATACGTCCGCCATTCAGAAAAACATACCATTCACCATCAATAAATTTGGTATCAATAGCCAGCACAACACATTGGCTGCCAAACTGTGATGCTAAATCGCTTATTAATTGTGGATTGCGGACTGCTGAAGTGTTTACGGAAATTTTATCGGCACCACATGCCAACAATACCGAAACATCTTCGACACTCGAAATTCCGCCTCCAACGGTAAAGGGAATATTAATATGTTTAGCAATGCGGGTTACCAGTTCCGATAATGTTTTTCGTTTTTCGTTAGTAGCAGTAATGTCCAGAAAAACAAGCTCATCGGCACCCATTTGGGCATACAATGCACCCAATTCAACCGGATCGCCAACATCAGTAATATTCTCAAAATTAATGCCTTTTACTGTTTTTCCGTTCTTTATGTCTAAACACGGAATAATTCTTTTTGCTAACACCTTTATAAAATTTACAATTTATTTATTTACAATTTACAATTTACAATTTAGAGCCGTATTTTCTTCATTCCAAGCACCTAGAGTAATCGGTTCAATTTTATTTATCGAATTTTTATCAAAAGTTTTTTCCACTTTTATGTAATTTTCGGTGAAACCAACCATGTTTTCAGCATTATGCCGGCTTTCCCAAAGAACCTGAGAGGTTTTACCTGATTGTGCATTGTAAAACAATTCTGTTTTTTCGTCCGATAATTTATGAAGAACTTCACTTCTACGTTTCCGTTCCTGATTTGAAACAGAATGATCAATTTCAAGCATCTTTGTCCCGGCACGTTCTGAATAGCTAAAAACATGCAATTGCGATATATTTAATGATTTTATAAACGAAAGCGCCTGTTCGAAAAGGTCATCCGTTTCGCCACGCACACCTACAATTACATCCACACCGATAAAAGCATTCGGAATAATTCGATTGATAGTAGAAACTTTTTCAGCAAACATTTCGGTTGTATACCTGCGTTTCATCAGCTTCAAAACTTCATTTGAACCCGATTGCAACGGTATATGAAAATGAGGCATAAAATGGTTGCTTTTGGAGATAAATTCAATCATTTCATCAGTCAAAAGGTTAGGCTCAATTGACGAGATGCGAAAACGAATCTCCGTTTGAATTTCATCAAGCGCTTTTACCAAATCGAAGAAATTTTCGCCGGTCGATTTCCCGAAATCCCCCGTATTTACTCCCGAAAGTACAATTTCCTTAGCACCTTCTGCAATAGCTTGTTTTGCAATTTGAACAGTTTCAGCAATGCTGGCATTTCTGCTTTTTCCACGAGCGAAAGGAATGGTGCAATAGGTACAAAAGTAATCACAACCGTCTTGTACCTTGAGAAAAAAGCGTGTTCTGTCGTCGCGCGAACAGGAAGGTTTGAAATCTTTTACTTTTAAAATATCAGACCGGTAAACTTCCGTTTTAGTTGAATCGAATTTGTTTAAATAATCCAGAATGCTGAACTTTTCGTTTGCCCCCAAAACCAGGTCAACGCCATCCATATCGGCTATTTCATCGGGTTTTAATTGAGCATAACAACCTGTTACTACCATTATGGCATTGGGATGTTGGCGATTTAGTCTGTTTATGGCTTGTCGGCATTTGTGGTCGGCAGTATCCGTTACAGAGCAAGTGTTTAAAATACAAACATCTGCTTGTTCACCCGGTTTTGCCTTTACAAAACCTTCATCGGAAAGTTGTTTGCCTATGGCCGAAGTTTCGGCGAAATTCAACTTGCATCCGAGCGTGTGAAAAGCAACTTTTTTATTATTAAACAGCGTGTTATCGATCATTTTTAGGCCTAAATTTGAAGGTGCAAAGGTACTAAAAATTGTTTGAAGTCAATTGGGCTTTTATTTATGGATATAATAGTAATGGCATGTTGATTTCAATTTAATGATAAACTTGCATTCTTTAAAAAAATGAGTACTTTTGTATTGATATATTGTTTATAGAACAGTAATCACGTTCGAATTTAAATAAATAGCTGATTGTATGGAATTTAATACGGTTATCAAACCTAAAAACAAACTTTTTGAGGTAAATTTTAAAGAGATTTGGGATTACCGCGATTTGTTTTCCATGTTTGTGAAACGCGATATTATTACACAATATAAACAAACGGTACTTGGACCGTTATGGTTTCTTATACAACCGATTTTAACTGTCATCATTTATATGGTTGTTTTTGGTGGCTTTGCAAAACTTTCAACTGATGGTTTACCACAGCCTTTATTTTATTTGGCAGGTGTTGTTACCTGGAATTATTTCTCCGATTGTTTAAATAAAACATCCTCCACATTTACTACTAATCAGGCAATTTTCGGGAAAGTATATTTTCCCAGATTAATTGTTCCATTGTCTACTGTCGCATCGGGTTTGATACGTTTGGGTATTCAAGTCCTCTTATTCGTAGCTATTTATATTTATTATCTGGTTGTAGGAGTGAATATTGCACCTAATTCGTATGCTTTATTAATCCCTGTTTTAATTTTAATGCTTGCTGGTTTATCACTTGGATTCGGTATTATTATCTCATCTATGACTACTAAATACCGTGACTTGACAATCCTTTTTACTTTTGTAGTACAATTGTGGGGATATGCAACACCTGTAATGTATCCCTTGAGCATGGTACCTTCAAAGTATCAATGGTTAGTGGCTTTAAACCCTGTGACAGCTATTGTCGAAACGTTTAAATTCGGTACAATGGGAGTCGGAACTTTCAGCTGGGAACAATTAGGATATAGTTTTGGTTTTATGATAGTATTATTGGGAGTTGGAATCATTGTATTTAATAAAGTGCAGCGGAGTTTTATGGATACTGTTTAATAAATGATTACCACAGATTTAATTCAGATTTTCACAGATTAAAGAATTATGGATGAATTTTTATTTAAAGATGAAGGTTATAAAATAATTGGATGTTTCTATACTGTTTATAACTCATTAGGATCTGGTTTTCTTGAATCTGTTTATAAAGAAGCACTTGCAAAGGAATTTGAAAAGAACAATATCCCATTTGTAAGAGAAATCAAAATTGAAGTTTATTATCAACAAGAAAAGCTTAATAAGTATTTTAAGGCGGATTTTATATGTTTTAATGAAATAATTATTGAAGTTAAGGCTGAAAAACTTTTGCCAAAATCAGCGAATGATCAGGTTATAAATTATCTAAAGGCAACCAATTTTAAATTAGCTTATCTTGTAAATTTTGGAGTTGATAAATTATTTTTCAAACGTTTGATAAATTACATATACAAATCTGTGTAATCTTTTATTAATCAGTGTAAATCATAAGCTATGCGTTATATTTATATTTTTGCCACATTGTTTTTTACCATTTATGGACAAATGATTCTTAAATGGAGAATTTTGAAGTTGAACTGGAGCATGCCACATACCGGCATTTGGGATATGGTGGTTTCGTACACCAAATTTTTGTTCGATCCGTTTATTTTCTCTGGCTTTTTGTCGGCTTTTATTGCTTCAATTTGTTGGTCGATGGCAATGACAAAGTTCCAAATCACTGAAGCATATCCATTTATGAGCTTAGCTCCGGCTATTGTATTTTTGCTGGGAGTTTGGTTGTTGAACGAAACATTTACCATTGGTAAGGTAATTGGTCTAATCTTGATTATTGCTGGTACTATTGTTACTGTAAAATTTTAAAAGATGAAAAAGTTAGCTATTATTGGAGCAAGTTATTTACAATTGCCACTTGTGCGGAAAGCAAAAGAAATGGGCATTGAAACTCATTGTTTTGCTTGGGAAGAAGATGCTATTTGTAAAACCATTGCGGATTTTTTTTATCCAATCTCCATTTTGGATAAAGAATCTATTCTAGAAGTTTGTGAACGTATTGATATCGACGGAATTATCAGTATAGCATCAGATGCTGCTGTGCCAACGGTTAGTTATGTGGCCGAAAAAATGGCGTTAATTGGAAATGATTTTAAAGATTCAATTGTAACAACCGATAAATTTAAGATGCGTAAAAGGTTTTCTGAGTTTTCAGTTGCTTCACCAAAGTTTTGCATCGCCGAATCAGAATATTCTATAGATGATTTTCGATTTCCGGTTATTGTGAAGCCTACTGACCGTTCCGGAAGTCGTGGAGTAAAAAAGGTTGAAAATCTAGGTGATGTTCAGGTGGCAGTTCAACGGGCTAAAAATGAATCGTTTGCAAAGAAAGCAATTATTGAAGAATATATTTCAGGCTCTGAAGTAAGCGTTGAATCTGTTTCGTGGCAAGGTAAGCACTATATTCTGGCCATTACGGATAAAGTCACAACCGAAGAACCTTATTTTGTTGAATTGGAGCATCATCAGCCTAGTTTACTTTCACCTGAAATTCTGATAAAGATTAAAGATGAAACACAGAAAGCACTTACAGCATTGAATATCAAGTATGGTGCCAGCCATTCTGAATTTAAGATCACTACTGCTGGTGACGTATTTGCTATTGAAGTAGGAGCGAGGATGGGAGGCGATTTTATTGGTTCTCATTTAGTTCAACTTTCTACCGGTTATGATTTTCTGAAAGGTGTAATCGATATTTCGTTGGGACATTTTGAAGAGCCCATTCTTACAAAAAAGAAATCTTCAGGAATATATTTTCTAAGCCAAGAAACTGAATATTTAATGCCAATTATTGAACAATCGGACAAATATAATGAAATAGTTGAATCGGAAGTAACAGATGAAGAACTTCATAATATTCAATGTAGTGCCGATCGGAGTGGATATTTTATTTATCAGGCCGAAAAACGTTTTAAGATATGAAAATTCCTCAACTGTCAATTGTAACTACTTTATACAAATCGGAACGATTTCTGGATACCTTTGTTACTCAATGTGAAGTCGCAATGAAAGAAATCAATTGCGACAATTATGAAATCGTTTTTGTAAATGATGGTTCGCCTGATAATTCGTTGGAGAAAGTATTGAAAATCAAAGAAACGAATAAAAATATTGTAGCTGTTGATTTATCGCGTAATTTTGGTCATCATTATGCTATTATGGCCGGATTGACTTATTCTACAGGCGATTATGTGTTTCTAATTGACTGCGATCTGGAAGTTCCACCTACACAAATTCCTCTTTTTTTCAACAAAATGAAAGAAGAAAGTAATTACGATGTGGTTTATGGTGTTCAGGAAACGCGTAAAGGTTCATTTATAGAAAGAACTGTTGGCGGATTATTCTATGGATTCTTTAATAGCCTGACTGACACACGAATTCCTGAAAACTTATTGACTGAACGATTGATGAGTCGGCGATATGTTGACGAATTAATCAAAATGGGGGACAAGAATATTTTTATGGCCGGAATGATGCAATGGGTTGGTTTTAAGCAAATTCCAATTACTGTAAAGAAAGGACAACGCGAAGGAAAGAGTACTTATACGTTGGGTAAACGCTTTTCACTGAGCATGCAAGCCATCACTTCATTTTCATCGTATCCGCTGGTTATGCTGTTTAAATTTGGTTTTTTGATTTCTGCTTTAAGTGTCTTAACAGGTGTATATTTTATTGTACAAAAGCTCATTAACCCTGAAATTGTACTTTCCGGGTTCACCTTTTTGATTGTTGCTCTCTTATTTTCGGTGGGAATTATTGTTAGTTCGTTGGGAATTCTTGGAATTTACATTGACAAGCTTTTTAATCAAACCAAAAACAGACAGACCTTTATTGTGAAAGATATTTATAAGTAATTAGCCCCCTAAATCCCCCAAGGGGGACTTTGAAGAGAATTTTATGAATTCAAAATTGAAAAAAGTAGTTATTTTTGGCATTACTGATTTTGCAAATCAAGTAAGTTTTTATTTGAAAAATGATTCATATTTTGAAGTTGTGGCCTATACAGTAGATGCTGAATATAATAAAGCCAAGACATTTCTTGATTTACCTGTAATTGATTTTGAGGAAGTTCAAGATGTATATCCGCCTTCCGAATTTGCTATGTTTGTTGCAGTTGGTTATCATAAACTAAATTCAACCCGAGAAAATAAATTCAACGAAGCAAAGGCAAAAGGTTATCAGCTAATTAGTTATTTTTGTTCCCGAAATTCACATTGGAATGAAATAGAAGTTGGTGAAAATACTTTTATAATGGAAGGAAACATTTTTATGAAGAATGTAAAAATAGCTGATAATGTAATTATTGCTATAGGGAATAAAATTGGACATGATTCAATAATTGAAGAGAACTGCTATATAACTTCAAATGTCATGATGGGTGGATTTTGTACCATCAAACGAAATACTTTCATTGGTATGAGTGTAGTTATAAAGGATAAAATAACTGTTGGTGAAAGAAATATACTCGGAGCGGGTTCAATACTGTTGAAAAATACCAAAAATGATTCTTCATTTCTGACTAAATCTACTCCAATAACACCCGATCCTTACCAATTAATACAAGACTTTATTTGAAAAAATATTGACAATCAAACATATACAATAAACTGAAATATTATGGATGCAAACGAATTTATTAAAAACTTTGCTGCTCAATTTGACGATACAGATGCTTCTGAATTTAATTTGGAAACCCGTTTCCGGGAATTGGACGAATGGTCGTCATTAAATGCACTGGCTATATTGAATATGATTGGTAAAAAATATTCGGTGGTTTTGAAACCTGAAGAAATGAAACCAACGAATACTGTAAAGGAATTATTTGATCTGGTTCAATCCAAACTTAGCTAAAATGAATCCATTTTCATTAATAGGGAAAACGATTTTGGTTACCGGTGCTTCCTCGGGTATTGGAAGAGCAATTGCTGTAACTTGTTCGCAAATGGGGGCAAAGCTTATCATAACGGGTAGAAATGAAACTCATTTGAACGAAACTTTTGCAATGCTTGAAAGTGACGGTCATCTAAAATGTTCTTCTGATTTGACCAACTTGGTAGAACTGGAAAAACTAATCGAAATGTTGCCAAAATTGGATGGGTTAGTAAGTAATGCAGGAATTGCAAAACCTTTGGTTCTTCAATTGACGGAACAAGAAGATGTTGAAGAAATCATGCAAATCAATGCTATGGTCCCGATAAATCTTACCCGTTTGGTACTTCAAAACAAAAAACTAAATAAAGCAGCTTCGTTGATTTATATTTCATCTATTAACGGAAATAACTGCGCTTATATTGGCAGCTCTATTTATGCAGCATCGAAAAGTACGTTGACTGGATTTATGAAAGCTGTAGCTTTGGAATTGGCTCCAAGGGGTATTCGTGCTAATTGTATCAATCCAGGAATGATAGAGACCAATTTATTAAAATCAGGAAGTACAGGTGAGGATGAACTTGAAAAAGACCGATTGAAATATCCGCTGAAACGTTATGGAAAACCGGAAGAAGTTGCTTATGCAGCAGTTTATTTACTTTCAGACGCTACTCAATGGATAACTGGCAGCAGTTTGTTGATTGACGGAGGTTATACACTTCAATAATTAATGGTAAATTGCAATGAAAGCATATATTAAAGCAATATCTTATTTTTTGCCTGAAAAAGTTGTTACTAACGAGGATTTGGTAAAGGAATTTCCTGAATGGACAGTAGAAAAAGTAGCTGGCAAAGTAGGAGTAAGCCAACGTCATATTGCTTCTGAAGAAGAAACAGCATCTGACATGGCCACATATGCAGCCGAAAAGCTTTTTGCCGAACATGAAATTGATCGTAGCAATATAGACTTTATACTGCTTTGCACACAAAGTCCTGATTACTTCCTACCAACTTCTGCTTGCTTGATTCAGAATAGATTAGGGTTATCAACTTCTTGCGGAGCGTTGGACTTTAATTTGGGATGTTCCGGCTTTGTTTATGGTTTATCACTTGCCAAAGGTTTGATTGCAGGCGGAATAGCAAAAAACATATTATTGCTTACCGCCGAAACTTATTCCAAACATATTCATCCGAAAGACAAAGGAAATCGAACAATTTTTGGTGATGCAGCTGCTGCAACATTGATTTCTACTGACGGCTTTGCATCAATTGAAGATTTTATTCTTGGAACTGATGGTAGAGGAGCCGAGAATCTGATAGTCAAGAATGGCGGACTTCGGCAACCAAATCAAACTGCTGATTTGACTTTTGATGAATCAGGAAACCCAACTTCTTCGGATTATTTGTTTATGAATGGTGGTGAAATTTTTAATTTTACTGCGGAAGCAGTACCTGTTTTGGTTGATCAGGTTTTAGAAAAAAATCATTTATTGAAGGATGATATTCAGTTATTTGTATTTCATCAAGCTAATAAATACATGATGAATTATTTGCGAAAACTGATTGATATTGAATCGGATAGATTTTATTTTTACCTTGAAAATGTTGGAAATACTGTTTCATCCACTATTCCTATTGCATTGTACGAAGCACATAAGGAAGGGAAATTGAATGGTAATATTCTCCTTGCAGGTTTTGGAGTGGGTTATTCGTGGGGAGCAACAATTTTGAAAATGTATTACGATTAATTTTAAGTGATTAATGTTCAAAACTCTACGTTCGGTTTACGACTCGAGAATAGTTCTTGGTTTGCTTATTATTGCTTTTCCTAAGATACTCATTTGGGTAATTGCTTGGTTGTATGGCCATACACAACCTGGTTATATGGTTCCGGTTTGGTCAGATGAGTTATCCCTCTGGCACGAAGTGTTATCATTCAGTCATAAAGGTTTAAATTTTGGATATTATACAATCAATGAACTAGTTCCATCCTATCTTTCATTTGGAACACATGGTTTTGGAACGGTTTCGGTTTATGCCTTATTTGCAAAACAGTTTGGGTGGGAAACTTCTTCTATCATCATTGCCAATGTGTTTTTCTTGCAAATAGCATACTTCTTTTTCCTTTTATTAGTTTTACCGACTACTACCAAACAGCTCATATACATACTCCTTTTTTCGGTTTCTTTCATACCATTGATTCTGTTTTTCTCAACTTCCATGTCCGAATTGCTCAATTATTCGGTGATTTTGGTTTATTTCGGATTACTTTACAGATATTTCAAACAGGGTTGGAAGTTACTCTTTGTTGCATTAGCTGTTTTTTGTGTCTGGATTTCATTTATTCGTATTATTTATATAGTCCTTTTTTTGCCAGTTTTGTTCAAAAGAAAAACGGAATTTCAACTGGATAAAAAATTCTTTTTTCACTTACTTTTGTGGCTTATTTCAGGCGTTATCCTGTTTGTTTTGAATAATTTATTTGTTTCACCTTATCCTGACTCTTTTCTGAACGAATTATTTTCAAGTGTCGGTATCGGTCAATTCATAAGTAATTTCGCTGTTCACTTTTTTCAAAATACGGTGAATTTCATCAATCCGGTGTTTGAAAATCTGATTCAAGTATTGGAGCGTTATTTCACTATTTTCATAATGATCTATAGTTTGTTGAAATCGAATATCTTACACCTTAAAAGAAAAAAGATTGAATTTGATTTTTTTATCGTATTTTTGATACTCATTTTATTTGTAGTTATCAATATTGCTGCTTACGATGTGTTTGATTGGCGAGATTATCGGGTTTTAGCACCGGTTTTGTTTGGTTGTATTCTTTTCCTGATTATAAACGGAAAGCACTTTATTTCTAATAGTACCTTAATCATAAATGTGTGTGTTGTAATTGTTTTGATATTTTCTCCATCTGTAGTTGAATCATTTAAGGAAGAAAGATTTACTAAACCCATAGTGAATAAGATATTATCAGAAATTAAATATGAAAATAATGCTATTTCAAAATTTGATAATACAATTGTTGTAAATCATTTTACAGCCAGCGTACTACTGAATATACCGGCTGGAATCGGCGTTACTTATTGCGAGAATATATCAGATAAACTAAAATCGAGATTTGTTTTTTCAGACAAAGAAATAAAACTTTCCACCTATAAACTGATTAACTCTAATAAATCAGGATATTTATATCAAAAAGATGTAGATAATAGAACCAAGAGTCAAGATCCAAATCTATAATTGTTTATAAATTATCAACTACCAACCATAAACTAAACAAATGATTCCTTTCAATAAACCATATCTTACCGGAAAAGAAGCCCATTATATGTATGAGGCTGTTTTCACTGGCAAATTATCGGGTAACGGGATGTTTACTCAACGCTGTCAGGCTTATTTCGAAAACCGTTATGGATTTCGTAAATGTCTGCTAACCACTTCATGCACCGATGCACTCGAAATGGCAGCCATTCTGTGCGATGTTCAACCCGGTGATGAAGTCATAATCCCAAGTTATACCTTTGTCTCCACTGCTTTGGCATTTGTCCGTCAAGGGGCTAAAATAGTTTTTGCAGATAGTCAGGCCGGACATCCGAATATTGATGTAGATAAAATTGAATCGCTTATTACGTCAAAAACAAAGGTTATTGTTCCGGTTCATTATGCAGGTATGGCTTGCGATATGGACAAAATTATGGCGTTGGCCGAGAAATACAATTTGCTGGTGGTTGAAGATGCAGCACAGGCGGTGGATTCCTTTTACACAACAGCAAGCAGTAAACAGCAAACTGCAAGTAAAGCTTTGGGAAGTATTGGCCATTTGGCTGCGTTTTCTTTTCATGAAACCAAGAATTTAATTTCAGGTGAAGGTGGCATGTTGGCTATCAATGATGAACGTTTTATTCATCGCGCTGAAATTATTTGGGAAAAAGGAACAAATCGTGCCGAGTTTTTCAGGGGTGAAGTGAATAAATATGGTTGGGTGGATATAGGCTCATCTTTCTTGCCATCCGAAGTTATTGCGGCCTTTCTTTGGGCACAAATTGAACATTTAGATGAAATTCAAAGCAAGCGCAAAGAACATTGGAATAAATATTATGAAGCATTGAAACCGCTGGCTGATAAAGGACATTTTAAGTTACCACAAATTCCTGAGTATGCAACCAATAATGCGCATATGTTTTATCTCCTCTTCGAATCGCTTGAAGAAAGGACACGATTGATTAATGCACTGAAAAATAATGAGATACTGGCTGTTTTTCATTATTTAAGTTTGCACAGTAGTCCGTATTATGCTGAAAAACATGATGGAAGGGTTTTGCACAATTGCGACCGATTTGCAGATTGTTTAGTACGTTTGCCATTGTTTTATGAATTATCTGAAAATGAGATAAATAAGGTAATTGAAACTATAAAAACGGTTTATAGTTCTGAGTTCTGAGTTTATAAGCTCAATACTCAATACTCAGAATTGCCTACTAATTAAATTACTTCATGAACAAAAACAAAATCATATTTCCTTTACTGTTATTGTTTTTATTTTCAGCTTACTATGCCATTTTAAAGGTTGTGCCGGCCGATTATAATGATATTCATGATCATGCTGCATTTGCCCGACAAATGAGTACTGGTGAGATTCCATATACCGGTAATTTTCTGGTATACCTGTTGGTTAATATATTCTCGTTTTTTACTGCTAATGTTACTTTTACGGAGGTTAGCTTGTGCTTATTACTCGCTATTGCCGGAACTTATCGCTACCATTTGTCATTAGAGAAAATAAATGAAGTTACTGGAGCTGAAACAAATAAATCCTGGTTTAACATCCTTCTGGCAATAAGCATGTTATTCGTTTTCGTGATTCCGATTCCGGGTTACTTTTTGGGAGATTATTACATGTATATTGGCAGTTATGCACCGAATGTTTGGCACAATTCCACTATCCTTTTTTTATTCCCATTTGCATTGATTCTGTTCGATTTATCTTATCAACAGTTGCAAGCCTTTGATAGCAAGAGGAATTGGTTGATATTATTGTTAATCACACTGAACTTGTTTATAAAACCCAGTTATTTTCTGGTATTTATTTGTGCTTATCCGCTCATGTTGTTGATTCAATACGGATTTCGGAAACAATTCTGGTTGAGTATTCTTCCACTTGTTGCAGGAATGATGATTCTTATTATTCAATACATAGTTATCTATAAAATAACTGGTCCTGCAGCAAACGATTCGTCTTCGGTTGTTTTTTTGCCTTTTTATAAAAATCCCGAACTGAATGAGGACATGATCAACATTCCTTTTGCCATGTTTTTTTCGCTGTTTTTTCCATTGCTTTATTCGACTTTGAATATCAAAAAACTATATAAAAACAGATTGTTTCTTTATACTTTTCTTTCGTTTGTTTTTTCTGTTCTTATTTTCTTTCTAATTTCAGAAACAGGACGAAGGGCTTCACACGGAAATTACTATTGGCAAATTATAATAACCACCTGGTTGTGTTTTTTTGTAGCCTTATTATCTTTACTGAAAGATATAAAAAAACAAGGTAAAACACTAAAAAACAAGTTATTATTTTCTATTTTTTTTATTCACGTTTTAATAGGTGTTGTCTATTTTGTAAAAATATTAATTACAGGTGGATATTATTAATAACTGATTTTGCGCAACTTAAATAAAAATAATATGAATCTTCAGGAAGAAATAAATGATTCAATAGCTTTATTGCAGCAACTGATTGCAATTCCTTCTTTTAGCAAGGAAGAAAAAACGGTAGCAGATTTTCTCGAACGTTTTATTGAAATCAAAGGATATGCTGCTGTCCGCAAGGATAATAACGTTTGGATGTTAAGTCCTGGATTTGATTCAACTAAACCAACAATTTTATTAAATTCGCATATAGATACAGTGAAGCCTGTTACTGGCTGGACGCGCCAACCTTTTTCACCAATTATCGAAGATGGTAAATTATTTGGACTGGGTAGTAATGATGCCGGTGCAAGTGTAGTTTGTTTATTATATTCGTTTTTCCAACTCACACAACATCAACAAGTCTATAATTTGATTTTTGCCGCTACCGCTGAAGAAGAAATCTCAGGGAAAAATGGTATAGAAAGCTTATTGCAGGAATTGCCAAACATTGATTTTGCCATTGTGGGAGAACCTACTGGAATGAATCTGGCGGTAGCTGAAAAAGGATTGATGGTGCTCGATTGTGAAGTTGCTGGAGTTGCTGGACATGCAGCTCGGAACGGAGGTGAAAATGCAATTTATAGGGCATTGAAAGATATTGAATGGTATAGAACGTACGAATTCCCCAATAAGTCGGAATTGCTTGGTGACGTAAAAATGACTATTACACAAATAAATGCCGGATCGCAGCATAATGTAATACCTGACAAGTGTACTTTTGTCGTCGATGTGCGAAGTAACGAATTGTATTCCAATCAGGAAATTTTGGAAGAAATTAAAACTCATGTAAATTGTAAAGTCCAAGCCCGATCAACAAGATTGAGTTCTTCATCGACACCACTTGAGCATCCAGTTGTAAAAAGGGGAATAGAATTAGGACGTATTGTATTCGGATCGCCAACCCTTTCAGATCAGTCTTTAATGCCATTTCCAAGTTTAAAAATGGGCCCCGGAGAATCAGCTAGATCTCATACTTCTGATGAATATATTTTATTGGATGAAATTAGCGAAGCAATAGAAATTTATATACAATTACTTGACGGATTGGAACTTTAATCAATTATAAAACCACAAGACGCGCAAATAGGTTCAACAATTTTCCGTTGTTCAAATCCTTTTTTTATATCTTTTGCACGTTTAGTTTCCAACATATCTGATAATTCTTCTGTAAAGATATTTCCAAGTTTCATATTAGCATCGGCATCCAAACAACACGGAATAACCTGTCCATCAGATAAAATTGCAATATGATCACGAAGTGCGTAGCAATTTTTTTGAATTAGTGTTCCTTTTATTTTATGATCAGGCCATTCGAAACGTGGTGCTTGTTGCAAGAAAATATGTTCAGCCAGTTTCAATCCGTTTCCTTTCGTTTTTTCTACTAATGCGTCTGCAGAAAGATTGAATTTTTCTGAAATTCTTTTTAAACAAAATGAATTGAATTCATTACTTAACTCGTTTGAAATATTCCACAATCTCAAGCACACATACGTTTTTGGAGCTGCCAATAAAGCATATTCAAATGCGGAATTCAGATATTCTTCCCATTTTTCAGAAACGATATTTTCTTCAGCATCGTGTAGGGAGATATTGATTTGTCGAAGTGAATGTTTAAGCAAAATTTCATTCTTTTGTTCTAACAAACCACCATTTGTAGTCATGTTGATATTTAATCCGGCATTCTCAGCTATTGAAAGAATTTCATCCAGCTGAGGATGCAAAAGCGGTTCGCCAAGTACATGAAGATAAATGTAGTCTGTAAAAGGACGAATCTTCTCAATAATTAAACTAAATTCATGCGGTGACATGATTTTACTTGCACGCGATGTTTTAAAACAAAAGCTGCAATTGTAATTGCAACAGTTCGTGATTTCGATATATATTTTCTTGAATTTCAAGTAATTGATTTTTTTATTCAGTAGTTTGTTTTAATACTGAGAATTGTTGACTTAAAAATATTGGCAAAGGTATATAATTTAAGGCATTTGTATGCAACTAAAAGTATTTGTACTTTTGCAATGTAAATTCAGAATAAAGTAAAACTATGTTTTTTGTCGATATTATTGTAAAAATTGGAGTTTTCGGAGCAAAGATTGCTTCGACTTGCAATAAAAAAGCAAAACTTTGGGTGGAAGGTCGCAATGGGATATTCGAAAAGATGACTCTAGCAATTAAGCCTGAAGATCAAGTCATTTGGTTTCATGCAGCTTCGTTGGGAGAATTTGAAGAAGGCAGACCGGTGATTGAAAGAATTCGTTTTGCATATCCTCAATATAAAATTCTACTCACTTTCTTTTCGCCCTCTGGTTATGAGATTCGAAAGAATTACGTTCATGCCGATTGGGTGTTCTATTTGCCGGCTGATACAAGCAAGAATATGAAGAAATTTCTCGATATAGCTCATCCTGATGTGGCAATTTTTATTAAGTATGAATTTTGGCCAAATTTATTGCTAGAATTAAGGAACCGTTCAATTCGTTCGTATGCCATATCTGCTCGATTTATTCCTAATTCGAGATTTTTTAAGTGGTATGGAGGCATTTTCAGAAGTTCTCTAAATGCTTTCGATACTTTTTTTGTACAGGATGATCGATCTATTCAATTACTAAAAACTATTGGTTTTAATAATTCTATATTAGCTGGTGATCCACGTTTTGACCAGGTGGAAGCAATTGCTAAAACAGAGTGGCGTAATGAAATTGTTGAACGATTTAAGAATGGTAGAAAAGTTTTTATTGCCGGAAGTACATGTGGTGCGGGAGATGAAGATTTGTTGCAAATACTTATAAATAAACATCCTAATACCAAGTTTATTATTGTGCCGCACGAAATGGATGTGCCTCCAATGGAAAAAATTGAAGCAAACACAGTAAGAGGTACAATTAGATATTCGAAATGTACAGATTCTGTTGATTTGACGAAGTATCAGGTTCTAATTGTTGATACGATTGGAATGTTGGCTTTGTTGTATAGATATGGAAATTGGGCTTATATTGGAGGTGGATTTGTTGCTGGTATTCATAGTGTTATCGAAGCCTCAGTTTATGGAATACCGGCAGTATTTGGACCAAATTATCATAAAAATCGTCCGGGAATAGATATGGTAAAACTTGGCGCCTGCTGTTCAATAAGCAATGGGGAAGAATTGGACGCATGGTTTATGCCAATTGAAAACGATGATGAGACTTTAAAGAAAGTAAGTGAGATAGCTTATGAGTATTGTCAGCAAAATAAAGGTGCAAGCGATATTATTCTTAAAAAAATATTCGAATAGAACATCTGCACTTACCATGCCGTCCAACCACCATCTACATTAAGTACAGAACCTGTCATGTAGCTACTTGCATCGCTGGCCAGGAATGAAAAGGGACCATTAAGCTCTTCACGATTACACATTCTACCCATTGGCGAAAGTTTCGACCAGTTTTTCAGAAATGCTTCGGGGTGATTATTGAAAATTCCATGAGGTACAATGGCGTTACATCTGATGCCATCTTGTGCGTAAAAAGTAGCTAAATAGCGCGTGAAATTGGGAATGAAACTTTTCGAAGCAATATAATCAACGGGTTTGTAATTGCTTATTCCGTCTCCAAAGTCGTATAAATTTTGATTTGGAGCAACTACTGAGTAAGTACTTGCCACATTTATTATATTACCATTTTTTTGCTTAAGCATTTGTCTGCAAACTATTTGTGTAATAATCACAGTGCCAATAAGGTTTACTTCCACCGATTTATACAATGCCTCAATAGGGTAATTTTCAAATCGACTTTTGTTTACTTTTGAGCTTCCTTTCATGTCAAACTTGGCATCGATAGCCGCATTATTAATCAATACGTCAATCTTTCCAAATTTTTTAACGGCTGACTCCACTGCTTCTTGGCAACTTGCTTCTTTAGTGATATCAAGTGACACAAATAAGTAATTATCAATGGGAATTTTCAGCTCGTTAAACGTATTAATCAAATCGTCTTTCTTGTCAAGAACAATATCTGAAAGTATAACTTTAGCGTGTTGACGAAGAAAACTCGTCGAAATTTCAGAACCAATTTGTCCTAATGCACCCGTAATTAGGATTACTTTGTCTTGGATGGAGTTTGGATTATATTCCATTGTTACAGATTTTAATAATTTGTTCCGAATTTTCAACTTGTTGGAGCGATTCTTCTAACGTAAAATGATTTAATTTTGAAAAGAAATATTTTGTTTGTTCTAAAAACATATCATTTCTATCAAAGTTCTTTTCCGTGAAGACGATATCTTCTTGAAAATTCGTTTTTATTGTCAACGTTGAATTGAAATAATCAAAAATAAGACTTGCGTCATCTAAAACGATTCGTAAAAAACGCTCCTTACATTTCTCATAGAAATTAAGATGGATATTTGAAGTAGTATCATTTTCATACTTTATCAAAATATCTGCACCCGATTCAACATCAATTTCCAATTTGCTTTTATAGTTTTTTTGAATAAATGAAGACCTTACTTCGCTGTTTGATAGATTATTGCACAAATCTATCTCGTGCGAAAGAGTAAGAGCAACTCCACCTCCAAGACTTTTTTGCGCAGCATACGATGTTCGGTAATCTTCCCAAGGATGCCAATCCGGCAAGTATTCTGCCCATTTGCTTTGAATGGAAATTAAATCTCCATAAAGCTGTGATTCAACAATTTGCTTTGCTTTAAGTATCAATGGATGAAATCGCATCATATACCCTACATAAACGAAAACAGGATTGATTCTAATGGCTGTTTTTAATATTTCGAAGTTTTCAGTTGTATTTGATAGAGGTTTTTCAACTAATATATGGATGTTTCGATTGATACATTCAATAGCTTGTGCCATGTGAAAGCTGGTTGGTGAAGTAATAATTGCCGCAATGGGCTTAATTTTTTCCACCTCATCCCATGTTTTTATTATGGTGACTTTTGCATCGGCGATATCTCTGAATGGTAAATTCCGCTGACGAAAAACTGCGATATTTCTAAACCCAAGTTGCCATAAATTTCTTATGTGTCTTTCACCAATAGAACCTGCACCAAAAACAACAATTGGTTGGTTTAGAAATTTATCAAAATTGAACATATTCGTCTGATTTAGATAAAACTTCTGCAGCTTTTACAAAACTATTCATGTCATCAATGTCAATAGCAAGCTCATTACCAACAATATATGGCAGAATGTTTCTGCCACTCATGCTCCTTTCGTCAAGTATTGTACTGGTTCTGATAACGTCTAGAAATCCGATTTGCCAATATGTTTGAGGTAATTTTTGACGTGGTTGATTATATGGTTCATCAATTTCAGGTAAACTCAGAAGTGGAATCATTGGCTTTTCTTCATTTTCTATAAACCACATTTTGTATGGAGTTATAGGGCTGGGAGTTACTATACGTAAACTATCAGCATCGGAGTTTATGAGTTTTTGGATGCAAGCGTCAATAATTTGAGTGCTTCTAATCGGCGAAGTTGGGCGAAGTTGAACTACATAATCCGGTACATAATTTTCATTATTTTTCAACCAATTTAGCGCATGGTAATAAACTTCAAAATCCGTACTCATGTCTTGTGCAAATTCTGCAGGACGCATAAACGGCACTTCAGCATTGTATTTTAGAGCTGTTTGAGCGATTATGTCAGAGTCAGTAGAAACAATGGTTCGAGTAATTAATTGTGAGTCAATTGCTGCCTTTATGCTATAAGCAATAAGTGGATGATCTAGAAGTGGTAAGATGTTTTTATTTGGTAATCCTTTACTTCCACCTCGAGCAGGAATGATAGCCAGAATTTCCATAATTACTTACTGTATTTAAGTTTTTTTCGTTGTTCCCTTTCAACTTCCAGAATTTCACTCGACTTAAATGTTAAAGACTCGTAAGTGTGTTCTAAATCACGGATTAACTTCTGCAATCCCGGAACTTCCAATGATGCTGCATGATCTGTTCCTTTCCATGTACGGTCTTTGGTAAAATGTCTTTCTATCCATTTAGCTCCCAACGTATATGCGGCAATGTCTATGGCAATGCCTAAATGATGTCCCGAAAAACCAATTTCTTTTACACGATTACCATATTCAGTATATAATCTATTGATTTCCAACAAACAAACATCGTTGAATTTTACTGGATAACCTGATGTACACGAGTAAATTACCAGTCTGTTTTTGGCTTGTTGTTTTTCTTCAAAAAACTCAATTACTTCCTTCTCTTCTTGCAAGGTTGTCATTCCAAACGACACATGAACTTCACCATGATAATTATCTCTGAGTACTTTAAGCATTTCGAAATTGTTATTGCAAGCCGAAGGAATTTTTATCAGAATCGGATTTAAATTGACTATTTCCTTGGCTGATGTTGTATCCCAAACTGAAGTTGAATAGTCGATTCCTATGCTTTCCGCATATTCTTTTAAAAGTTTATGTTGATCTACAGAAAACTCAAGAAAATCCCGATGATCGCCATAGGTAGCTCCATATGAATTATATGGATTCGGATGCGGTGTGTTATATTGTTCTTCAGTAAGTAATTCACGGTTGTTCCTTTTTTGAAATTTTGCAATTGTGGCGCCACAATCTTTTGAAAGTTTTATGAGTTCTTTTGCTATTTCAAAATCTCCCATGTGATTGCATCCAATTTCGGAAATAACTTTAGGCTTTTCGTATGGTAGTATAGACATTGTTGTTGTTTTAATAAATTGAGAGAAAAGAAATGCTTTCGGGTAATGTTCAAGTATTCAGTATGGAAGTTTTAAGAAATCAAGTATTCAATAAATTCACGTACAGCACCATCTCCTCCTTTTTTTGATAAAATAAGAATGCCGGGAATGTTTTTTACTGCTTTGACAGCATCTGAAGGACAAGCCGCATAGCCAACTTTCGAAAGTAGTTCGAGGCAATTAATGTCATCGCCAATGTATGCAACTTTACTTAAATCAATCCCTTCTGTCTCGCAAATTTCTATAGTAGCTGTAAGTTTTCCACCATTTTTCTTTCCTTGACTTATATAATCTATTTGAAGCTTTGAGGCTCGAAGTTCAACAATTTTCGTTGTTTCAGAGGTGATTATACCAGTTTTAATTCCAGCTTCACGCAAAATTTGAAAACCCATTCCATCACGTGTGTTGAATTTTTTCATTTCTTCTCCGTTTTCGGTATAATACATGCCTCCATCAGTAAGTACACCATCTACATCAGAAAGAAAGAGCTTTATATCTTTTTGTTGTTTATTTATCGAAATATAACTGTTAATAAACAATTTAGCTTTTCTCAGAATGTTTTTATTGTTTTCTTTGCCCATTATAAAGTGTTCAAATTTGCATCTGATATGATTATGCTTTGATTAATTTGAGTAAACCCTTACCCAGTCGACTTCTAAGCTTCCAACGCTACCACGTTGTTTGTCAGATATAAATGAGTTAAAAGCTAAATACATTTCTGTGGAAGGAATGTTACCATAAGTACGATAAACTTCAAGATCATTAATCATCCAAATTAATTCTTTTTCAGTCCAAATAAGCTTGTAGATATAAAACTCACATGGATTCAGACCTTTAATTTTTACACCATCAATTAAATTTTGGTTTGCATTTCCAAGAGTAATTTTCTTTCCATCAAAATGGAAAATCTTGATTAAAGGTAATTTGTCGTCAGAACCCAACCAAAATGAATGTTGAACGTTACCGGTACATTTTAATTTAGCACTGAAAACTCCATATTTTTGACGAAATTTATCAGCCGTTTGTAGCACATCAGAAGTAAAATCAAACTCCTTTTGTATGAATCCTTTTTCTACATCCCAAGTGCGTGCAATTACTTTTTCGTTTTTCGTATTTAGTTTCAGAATTCCACTTTCAACAGTTACATTTTTACCTGAATTATTGGCTTGCTTTTCGTTGGCAAATGAATGATCTCCAATTATATTTTCATTTTTATAATGAAATCCAAAATTCCAATGTGATTTATCTAACGTATTCCAGGCAAATTCATCTTGAAAACTTAATTTAAACGACTTATGACTTTCAAAGCGATCTGGTTTTTCATTTAAGTAAAATGCAATGTCAGGATTGTGAAGAAGTTCAAAATAGCGTTTTTGTTGAGCATATTCAGGTGTGGAATGCCAACGTTTTTCGTTTGCCCAAAATTCATTACTTTTCTGAAACTCAGGAGTTGAAACTTTTAGTTCAATTTCTTCGTATTCTTTGATTATGAATGAATTGTGAAAACGGGAATATGTTTTGAAAGCTTTTGACTTTTCATAAGCTTTCATTTTTCTTAATAATTCTGATGATTTGACCTTTTTTCTATCGCCTAATAATTCGTAATCAGTGGAAATTTTAAAACCTAAATAGTGAATTAAATCTTCTGAATCAAGCACTTCAAAATACAATTTTATAGCAAGTGAATTTTGAAGCTTTTTGTGTTTTTTGTTTATTTGGAATTCTTCTGTGTCTTTATATTTCCGGTTTTGGAGTATCTTCTTATTAGCCCGAAAATCTGCCGATTTTATTATATGAGATAATTTAATGTATTCTTCAAGTTCTACCGATTTTTCAACTTCTGCATAACGTGTCATTGCTTCCACTAAATCAGCTTCATTTTTTTCAAGTTTAGCCGTAGGAGTAATTCCTCCAAAAAGTTTTTTCCAAAAAAGATTCATAAGTTAATTCTTGTAGGATTTTTAAAAGACGAATTAATTAACTCAAAACAACTATTTAAATTATTTGAAACCAATGGTTTGTAATTCTCTTCTGAAGGTATAAATTTTTCGCTACGCATCAAATCTATCTGACTAAGTAAGTAATCATAAAAACCGCCTTGATTGACAATTATCAGCTTTTTTTTGTGCTCACCAACAATTCCTGAAACTACAATATCTAACATCTCATCAAGTGTACCATAACTTCCGGGTAATACTATAAAAACATCTGAAAGCTCCTTCATTTGAGCTTTGCGTTCACTCATAGTTTCAACGGTTATCAGTTGTGTTGGCAAAGAACTTTGTCGGTTCATTTTGATAACCGCCTGAGGAATCACACCAATAATCTCACCATTTTTAGAACGAGCCCCTTCTGCAACCGAATCCATTAAACCACCTGTTGCACCTCCGTAAACAAGTATATTCCCATTCAGATCG